>Ga0207111_10014_pt1 | contig 60098 bp, 48 predicted proteins | sample Alteio_BWMinHeat_71_FD_153577 | JGI IMG/M metagenome (GOLD analysis project Ga0207111, IMG submission 153577) | Enriched cells from forest soil in Barre Woods Harvard Forest LTER site, Petersham, Massachusetts, United States -... | ecosystem: Environmental > Terrestrial > Soil > Temperate forest >... | reverse complement strand
TTGCATTTATTATTAACAAGACGTTAATCAGGCAGAAATATCCAATCGTTTCAAGAATCTTAAATATTCTTATTTTTATGATCTTTCTGCTGCCGTGGGTTCAAATGGCTCTTGGCATCGCCGAAGGTTTTATTCAGTCGTTTGTTTTAACCATGCTTACGGCAACATATCTTTCGATGGGTACCCAAGATAACGAACACGATTCACATGCTTCCCCTACACCAGCACCAGAACCTGCAGGCAGTACATGATAACCCCTACTTTTTTACATTATTTGTCGGTTGCGCTCCCCATCGCTCTTGGTGTTATTGGCGGTGGCATTGGACTTGGCATAGCTGTAACAGGATCGCAAGAAGCATTTGACCGGCAGCCAATGGGCAGCGATACCAACTTTCGCGCTATGATCATCGGGCTTGCACTTATCGAAAGTGGAACCGTTATTGCACTGGTGACCAGTCTTTTAATGCTTTTTAGTGCCCCGAAAGAAATATCTTTCGGCGTTGCGCTTGCAGAACTTGGTGCTGCACTTGCTGTTGGTATAGCGTGCGCAGCAAGTAGTATTGGGTCAAGTTTTGCGGTAAAAGCGTCGGCAAAATCGATAACTCGCCAGCCATTTATGGGGCAAAAAATTCTCACGCTCATGCTTATTTGCCAATCACTTATTGAAGCAATTGTCGTATTTGCTTTTATTATCGCGTTATTAATTCGTGCGCATATTCATGATGCACTCTCTATGACCGAGGGAATAAAATTACTTTCAGCCGGGCTTGTCATTGCGCTGGGCAGTATTGGGCCTTCGATTGGGCAAGCAATTTTTACCAATACAGCATGCGCGTCTGCAGGTATTAATAAAAACTCTTACGCTAAAATTTTCCCGTTCACTTTTTTTAGCGCTACCATGATTGAAACAGCGTTAATCTTTTGTCTCTTATTTGCGTTAATTATTATTTATACCCCTATCGATATGAGTAATATTACTATGCAAACGGTTAAATTTATTACGTCTGCGCTTACGATAGGTATAGGGTCGATAGGAACGGCTGTAGGGCTTGGCTATGTTACGGCAAAGGGCAGCGCTCAAATTACTCATAATCCTGAGAATTATACGATTATTTTACGTTCAACACTTTTAGCCATTGCATTTATCGAGTCATCGGTTATCTATGCGTTAATTGTAGCGCTTTTGCTCATGATGAAAGTATAAAAAACCATATGAATCAACTGGCAACTCCTCATGTCTTGTATATTTTAACAAAACTTGAACTGGGCGGCGCCCAAAAAGTTTGTTTATCGTTGATACAGGGGTTAAAAAATCAGGGTGAAAAATCAAGTCTGATATCAGGATCTGATGGGCCATTGGTTGAACAAGCACAAGAACTTACGACGACCTATTTTTTAAAAAGTTTTAAGCGTGAAGTAAGTTTTTTGGGAATATGGCGTGAGTTTTATACATTTATTGATATGATTCGTACCATCAAAAAAATACATGCTCAGCACAAAAATCTTATTGTTCATACTCATAGCACCAAAGCAGGCATCATGGGCCGCTGGGCTGCATGGTTTGCCGGTGTTTCTGTTCGTATTCACACCGTACACGGGTTTGGTTTTCATGATCATCAAAATAAAATCATATGGTTTTTAATGTATCTCTGTGAACTTTTTACCAGTATTATTACGACACATTTTATTTGTGTTTCAAAAAAAGATCTTGGCCTAGGTTCGCGCTTATTTCCTGGGTTTGCAAAAAAAAGTTCGGTTATTCATGCTGCTATCGATTGGGAAAAGTTTTACTCCGTCTGCGCCCCAGGCTTCGCGCAAGGCTTCGCCGGGGACGGCAAGGCTACGCCGGACAAGCAGCCAGAGCTCTCGATCAAATCAGCTACACTAGATACCACCTCTTTTATCATCGGGACAATCTCGTGCTTCAAGCCCCAAAAAAACCTCTTTGATCTTTTACAAGCCTTCAAACAAGTTCATGACCGCATGACTGGAAAGCAAAACATCGAACTTCACATCATTGGCGACGGTTTGCAGCGTAAAAAAATAGAAGACTGGATAAGCGAAAATAACTTGAAAAATCAAATTAAACTTCTTGGTTGGCAAGCAAACGTCGCTCCCATTATAAAAATGTGGGATCTGTTTGCCATGAGTTCTTTATGGGAAGGTTTGCCGTGCTCTATCATCGAAGCACGCTTGTGTAAGATTCCTGTGGTCGCTTACAATGTCGGTGGCATTTGCGAAGTTATTCATGACGGAAAAAACGGTTTTTTAATACCGCCGGGAAATTGGCAATTGCTCGCTGAAAAACTTGCTCTCTTGATTGAAAATCAAAAACTTTATGCACAGTTCAAAGAATTTCATGATAATTTATGGGATTTTGATAACAGAGTCATGGTACGAAAGCACCAAATGCTCTATCGATCGTTAGCCCAAAAGTATTTCTGTAATTTATAAGTATTTCACCTGCACAGAGATAGAAGTATGCAAAAGTTTTGACATTTAATTTTTTTTTCTGATACGATGACCAGAGTAATTTCATAGGGCGTCATAGAATTCAAAAAGGGAGAGAGAATGAAAAAATGCCTAAAGATTACCGTTTCTGGAAAACTTCAGGGAGAGGCCTACTTTTCTTATGCTCAACAACAAGCTCAAACACTCGGCATTGAAGGGACATTACAAAAAAGTAGCGATGGCAACGTTATTATTCATGCCAGCGGCACCGCTGAAAAGCTTGATCAATTTATCGATTATTTGTATAAGGGCACCACAAAATCCCAAATCGCTGATTTAATTGCTGAGCCCTATTTAAATCATAAAGATTTTCGGGGGACTTTCAGAGTCATAGAAAACTAAATAGAAAACTAAAATTTTTCTTTCTTACTTTTTATTTGTGCTCTTTGTCTATATCTGGCACAACATCAAACTCAAGCTCATATTATTCTTTAATAACTTCTCAATAGCTTTCGTAACAAAATCCCTATGCTCTCTTAGCTCATTATTATTTTATATTAGAAATATTATAAAATAAACATAGTTTTTATTTGATAAAAAACATGAAAAAAATACAAAACTTTTTAAAAGTAGTAAAGTATTAAGACTAGATAAAAGACTGGATAAATGGATGGTTAGAAGCTTTTCATATCATGTTCATGGGGCGATAATTTCATGCGTAACGTGCATAAAAAGATCTCGGTATCTTTTCTTATGGTATTTCTCATATCTCCCTTCGTCCTAACTGCGATTTCAACACAGAGTGGTTACGGCGGATCATTTGCTACGTCTATAGTAGAACCAGAACATTCTTTTTTACTCAGCAAGATTACTTTTGAATCAGATGTACCATTGAGCGAAGAAGAATTTTTATATCTAACTGATCTGAAAACGGGCAACTTTGTCACCAAGAAAAAAATAGATCGGGCTTATAAGCAACTTACGCTCAAAAGAAGATTTCTTGCAATAGATATTAACTGGTCAGATTATGATACCGGTAAACACTTGCACTTCAAATTTTTTGGTAATTGGATTGTTCAAAAACTCGATTTTAATGGCATCATGTTTGGCAAACAAAAATATACTGCTTTGTATACCCAACAGCCGGGCGATACTTTTGATTCGGCGGTACATGAAGAATCGATAAAAGCTATCAAAAATGCTTTACGTAACGAAGGTTATTTTAATTGTAAAGTTCGCGATGAACTTATATATTCAAAAAAACGTAAATCGATCGATATCAAAATCACGGCTTCACGAAAAAAATGTTTTCATATCACCGATATAAATTTTGAACTAATGGGTACCGAGCATCTACAAAACAAAGAAAACAAAGAAAACAAAGCGCTGGAAAAAAATATTGCATCTCTCAATAATTTATTACACGAAAAATATAAAAAACCATTATTAAATACGTATTACACCAAAAAGAAGATCGATAAACAAATCAAAAAGATTCGTGATTTATTTAAGCGTCAGGGTTTTTTTAATAGCAGAATTACCATGGCACGAACGATCGATCATAATAACACTACGGTTAAACTGGTCATAAAAATACAGCTCGGCAAACGCAAAATTATCAAATTTGAAGGCAATACGCTTTTTACTGAAGAAACGATTAAATCAGAATTTTTGGGGGAAGATCAACCAGACTGGCTTTTCTCTCCGGATATTATTACAGAACAAATTTTGCATGAGTATTACAAAAAAGGGTTCTGGCATACGTCAATAAATTACAAAAAATATGGCTCTGTTGGGTTTCTTTTTAGAATTAAAGAAGGCTCTCCCGTTATTATTAATGGCGTCGAAGTTACGCAAGCTTCAACGGGTTTACCTGAATCGACAACGTTTTTTTGGGATGAGTTATTAAAACATCGAACATTTGATCAGGCAATTCTTGAAACCTGTATAACTAAACTCAAAAACTTCTATTTATCACATGGTTTTTGGGATTTTAGAATTATAGAACAACGATTTATGCGCAATAAAAAAACAGGTTTATATACTATTCGATTAACAATCGCTAAGGGCAAACAACGATTTTGGGGTGGCTTTGAAATCGAACGATTTAAAGAACTTGAAACAGAAGCTTTTTTTAAAAAATACTCTTTACTTAACACAGAACAGTTGGCGCCGTTTGATATCCATTGGTTACAGGAACAACGCGTGTTTTTGATGTCACATTTTCAAAAAAATGGTTATTGGTATGTCGACGTTCAACCAGAATTGCTTATTTTTCCTGTTGAGTCTCCCAATAAGCCTGCCGCTATAAAAATCGTTGTACGCTGGAAAGTGACCCTTGGCAAGCGCGTAAAATTTGGCAAAGTAGTAGTACGTGGGAACACGAAGCTCCCGTTTAAGAGAATCGTAAAAGAATTACGCTTTAAAAAAGGGGATACATGGAGCCGTGACAAGCTTGACCTAACACGTAAAAAATTAAAGCGTCTTGATTTGTTCAAATCGATTCAATTACAACCGCATCAACTTGCAAGTCGAAAAAGCCAAAAACCGGTCATACTTACGTTAATTGACGATGATCCAGTAGAAGTTCGCCTACGTGCTGGATACTTTTTAACGAGCAAAAACTTTATGTTTAAGCAACAAAGTACGCCTAAAGTAGGTGCGTCAGTCGTCATGAAAAATCCAACTAATCGTGCAGACAAACTTGCCCTTAACGTCGACTGGACACGATTTGATAAGACGTTAACATTTGCGTATCAGCAACCATCACCGTTTAATCTTACTTCGGCAATGGGGCAAATTAAAGGTTTTGCCAATAAGTATGTTCAGCCTATGCAAATCGACTTGTGTGGGTCAGCCTATGAAGCAGCACAATACGGGTTTTTATTTGGTTTAAGCGACGAATATAAAGAAGATTATCATTGGGCTTTTAATATCGGTAACGAATGGTTTAAAACAACACGGGTACGTGGTAACTTAAAACTTGACCCTGCGCTTATTAATAAATCGGTCCCCTACTTTTTTGTAGAACCAACACTGATTATCGATAAGCTCGATGATCGCGTTAACACAAAAAAGGGCACGCTTGGTTTTTATTCGCTCAAAACAATGCTCCCAGAAAATAGGTTAGGCGAAGCAACGGCTCGATTAATGCTCGATCAATCAGCTTTTTATCCTGTCTATAACGACATAGTTCTTGCTGCACGCATCAGATTTGGATACTATTTCAAACGCAAATTTAATCATATCATGCCAAGCGAACGGTTTTACCTTGGTGGACCGTATTCCGTCCGTGGCTATGAAAAAGATGCACTCCCACCATTGGGGAAATCGATTAAAATAGAAAATTGCCAAGAAAAAGTAATCTATACTATCCAGGGCGGCAGTTCAATGATTAATGGCAATCTTGAACTGAGGTTCCCACTTTATAAATCATTTGGCATGGTTCTTTTTCAGGACATCGGTATTTTAAGCCAAACGGGGCTTGCGGGCTTTAAAGGCCCTTGGTTTCCTACTTCCGGTTTTGGCTTACGGTACAAGACGCCTATCGGCGCTTTCCGTTTTGATATTGGCTGGAAGTGGAAAGACCACAAATCAAGAGAATCTTCCCGAGATTGTTCGTATGCGTGGTACTTAACCCTTGGCGAAGCGTTTTAAGTTTAACAAGAAGAACCAGTTTTTATCTTGCATATACGCTTCGATGGTGTTTGCTTTAACCATTCAGGAATCAATCGTAACGCGTATTTTGAAAAACTTGGTAACCCAATTTGCGCAACAAGATTACCCGACGCTGCAAGCCCTTTACCTGGAAACGCTATTCCTATGCCAAATAAACCCGGAGCCAAGCAACCGGTTTTATAATCAAAAGCACTATAAACATTTTGTATATTACTTGCGATTTCATCAGGATCATACCCAACGCCATAAATAACTTTTGTGCACTGCGGCAAATACTCGTTCACAATCGCGTCAGTACTTTTGAAGCGAATCAGATTTTTAAGTGGGTGCATAAGAACATGTTCTGCAGCCCATTCAGCAATACCACCACCAAGACCTTCGTCAGCATATTCCAGCTGGCGGGTTTGAAACCCTTTTGTTCGTGTAAATCTGTCAAGTTGCTTTTTAACGCTATGGTTAAAACGTATAGGAGTACGATAAAAATTAATAATCGTCTTCACACCGATTTCTGATAAATTTTTAACCGCAAGCATCGCAGAGTCTGCGCCACCAAACACAGCAACAACATCGTCTTTTGTTACCAAATCTTTTAATAATTCAGGATTAAACGAAACTTCTAAATCTATGAGAGGAGGTGCGGGAGGGCTTGGATAATTCATAATACGAGGGTGCGCCCCTGAAGCAAGTATTACATTTTGTGACTTAATAACACGATCTTGCATGTATACCAACCATCCCGTGTCTTGTTTTTCAAGATACGTAACTTTATCACAATAACTATCTACTTTTGTTCTTAAATGCCGTGTTACACACATTAATGGAACATGCACAAAACGTAACGGGCAACATTTATCTTTGTTTGCCTGTTTTAAATTATCTAAACATGGGCATTCTCCATGGTCAAACGATTTGAAAGATCCAAAAGCATTGAGGAGTCTGGCTACTTTGGTATTTCCAAGCACATATTTAAAGAGCATAAAGCGTCCGCCTTTAAACTCTGGGTCTACCCATGCTATTGATTCCGGCGATACGCCATGGTCGAGCAAGCCACCTATCGAAACCATCCCCGCAGGTCCTGCTCCGACAACAACCCATTTTTTTTCTGCTATAACCGTTTCGGCATGCATGCCAGAAAACATGAATATTATCAGTAAAAAAGTATTTTGTATGATTTTCATAAACCTCTCCCCTTAGTAAAGCATCACGAAAAATTCTTTTATTTAACGTAACAATAATTATATCATCAGAACAAGTAAATGATGTTCTTGAATCTATTTTGTGCTTATTTATGCCCATTTAATGGCACATCAAATTTTGCTATACTCTTGATAACTATAATTATAGGAGAGAGAAGTTATGAAGAATTCGTATTGTTTACATCTTTTTTTTATCATGTTTTTTTTAAATCTATCAGCTAAAAAATCCCGCCCTAAAGTTCAAGTAAAATTTGTTAAGGGGATAAAATCTGCTCATCAACGTAAATTACAAGAACGTGAAAAGTTTGAAAAGATTCAACAGAAAGAACTCCTGAAGTTACAACAAAAAAACAATCCTGCATCACTTCGAGACCAGTTAAAAAAGATTCGACCAAGTACTGAAAAGCTCATATATATTATTATTACGGGTAAAAACCATAGCGATTGGTATAAAAAAAATCTTGACTCAGTCATGACCCAAAAATATTCGAATTTTCATGTAATTTATTTACTCGATACGTCTTCTTCTGACGTTCCAGATTATATACAAGCTTATATACAAGAAAAAAAATTGGGGGATAAAATTACATTAATACACAATACCCAAGAACAGAACAATCTTGAAAATATATATCATGCTGTCTCTCTGTGCCCAGATAATGCCATTGTCACCATTTGTAACAGTAATGACTGGTATGAAAATCGAGACGTCTTAACGCTTTTTAATAAAATTTATGAAGATAAAAACGTCTGGCTCACCTACGGGAGTTTTACCAACTCAATAAGAAAACCTGGCTTATCTGCCCCCTGCAAAAAAATACCAAAAGCTATCGTCTTAAAAAGATCATTTCGAACATACCGGTGGGTTGTTGGACAACCACAGACATTTTATGCCTGGCTCTTTAAGCGTATAAAAAAAGAAGATCTTATGATTAATGGAGAATTTTTTAAAATACCAGATGCTCAAGAACGCGCTATCATGTATCCATTACTTGAAATGGCAGGCCATCGATTCAAATTTATTCCAGACAATATTTATATTCATAACAGCGAGGTGTGTAATATATCTGTTACAAGAACTATGCCCGATGAGTTTGAAAAATATTATGTAAATATCTTACAAGAAAGAAAAAAGTATGATTTTTTGAAAAACTCAGGAATAGCCCATGACCTGTAAAAATAGCGTTTTTCGACACGCAATTATTGTATTGTTATTTTTTGTACTACAAAACTCGATACTATATTCAAAACCCAATGTTTTACTGGTGCATTTTGCAACAAAATACTGGGGCGGCGTAGAAAACCATACCCTTAATCGTTATAAAATGCTCTTGAAGCACGGTTATAACGCAAATATCCTGGTCGATCCACAGTCAGCCATGGAATCAAAACTTAAACAATTAGGGTTACCATCGCGCCCATTTTCAAAAAAACCGCTTCAAGATGATATTTATAACGCATGCAAAGAGCTCAATATCGATATTGTCATGTGCCCATCTGCACCAAGTATTATTGCAGCCAAGAAAGTTGCTCGAAAGATCCCCATCAAAATCATTGGCGTACGGCATATGCCTGTAAGAGATATAAGCATCTTACTATGGAAAAATTTAGATGGTGTTATTGGTGTAAGTCCTGAAATTGCTGATTTTTTTAGGACTGAAAATACAACAAAAAATCTTAATATAAAAAATATTGTGTATATCCCCCCATTTTTTGACGCTGAAAAATTTCATAATTTTTCAGCGACAAATATGACCCAGGAATCAAAAAAAGAGTACTTTTTACGAAGATTTAATCTTGATATAGATAATAAACCCATATTATGCATGATTGGCAACATGTATGATGATTTACTCCACAAGAACCATCCGTTATTATTAGAAGCTGTTCAAAAATTGGTTTTGGAGAAAAATAAACCTATTCATGTCATGCTTGCAGGGTCTGGTGATCGACAAGAATATCTCGAAAAATTATCTCTTAAACTGGGTATTCAAAAATATGTGCACTTTTTAGGCTTTGTTTCCGATATACCCGAGCTGCTTTTTCATTCAGATTTTCATGTACTTACCAGTAGTCATGAAGCCTTTGGGCAAGTTCACATAGAAGCTGGCTTAATGAAAAAAGCATCAATAGGGGCAACAAAAACCGGCGCGACAGCTGTTATTATCCCAGAGCACACAGGATTATTATTTAATAATGGCGATAAAGATGATCTTGTTGCTCAACTTGAAAAACTTATTGATAATCCAGAACACTCACAACAACTCGGCAAAAATGGGTATGATCACGTGCTTTTAAATTTTTCTAATACGGCGCAGTTTGAAAAATTAGAGAGTTTATTTAATGCTATGGAGAAATAACGGAGAAATCATGAACATAAAAAATCGAGTTTTTGGTATAGTACTTGGGTTATCGTTTTTTATTACACAATTTTTACATACACATACAGTAAACGAAAAACCCCATATCGTCATTCTCAGTCCACATTCGATTCTTTGGAGTGGTGTTACAACGCATGTTCTTAATTTTTACAAAGTATTAGTAAAAAATGGCTACCCTGTTTCTGTGTATTCAAATAGAACATCAAAGCTTGATTACGCGCTCAAACAAATTAATGTCGCAAGTAAACACGATTCAGAATTACAGAGCGAACTTGAAGATCTTTGTAAAGAAAAGAAGTCTGTTGTTGTCATATGCAATAAACAAGAAGATCTTACCCGTATACAATCGTTTAGACGTAAACTTCCCCTAAAAATAATTTTTACCCAACATATGGACGATCTTGGTGAAAAAAGCAAAACAAAAAAAACAGTGTCTTATGAAAACTTTCACCATATTGACGGTATTACAGGGGCAACACCCTATCTTACCGATATTTTTTGCGAGCTTAATACACGACATAATCTTGCGATAAAAAAAATCATGGCTATCCCGCCATTTTTTGATGAAGAAAGATTTTTGAGCTTTTCAACAACACAAAATCACGCAGATTTTTTTAAGTCTGAATATGATATTGACCCAGAAGGGCTCCCCGTCATATGCGCTATTGGAAATATGTATGAAAATCTTAGTTTTAAAAATTACCCATTATTATTAAAAGCGCTTAATAAAATAATTTATGAAAAACATAAGCCAGTACACCTCGTGATTGTTGGCTCTGGCGTTCGTATCGAGTATCTCAGAAAAATGTCACGCGAACTGGAACTTAAACCATTTGTGCATTTTCTTGGTTTTTCACAAGATATTCCGGCTATTATGTACCACTCAGATTTTCATGTACTTGCAAGCAGTAACGAATCGTTTGGTATTGTATATCTTGAAGCTGCGCTCATGAAAAAACCGTCAATTGGTGCTACGGGTACTGGAGCAGAATATATTATCAAACATGAACATACGGGACTCTTATTTAAAAATAACGACTTGGACGATCTTGTTAAAAATATAGAACAATTAATAGACCAGCCAAAATTGTGTCAAATTTTAGGGGAAAACGCTTATGTACATGTCCAGCAAAACTTTTCAAATAATTCTAATTTTTTAAAATTTGAGCAGTTATTACAGAGTATTTCTTAAAGTGAAAAGAATATTATGAAAACAAAACTTATTATTTTATGTATAAATTTATTTTTTTCACAAGATCTTCTCGCAAGATATAACCAACAAGAAGACAAAGTCATGAGCATCTGTGTCCCAAAATGCGGCACACATTTGCTCATGAAATGTTTATCACTATTCGGGATCAGGGGCTTATCGTATGACTATAATAATGTCATAAAGCTCGATCCAAAAGATCTTGCAAGAATTCGTGAGCTTAATAAAAATAAACCTCCGTTACACTATAAAGGGTCTTTCGATATACCTACTGTTGGACCTTTGCCTCAAGGGACTATTAATAGATTTGAGCTTCTTCACACGCAAAAATTATTTTGGAATCATTGGCCGTATACTCAGGAATTTGAAAGCTATTTGCGGGATCATACGTACGCAAATTTTTTAATCATTCGTGATCCGCGCGATATGGTTATTTCGTTTGCAAAAATGGTTCAAACAAAACCAACGGGATATGAAACATCTCAAGACGTCTCTCTTGATACTATTATTATTGATTTAATAACGGGTAAAAAAGAACATTATCTTGCCTGGGGCGTAGAAATACAAGGCGCATATCCGGTATTATGGGATCTTGGGTTATATAATTTTTATAAACTCTATCTCCCATGGGCTCACGTAAAAAACTTTATGGTGATAAAGTTTGAAGACTTAATTGGACCTGCTGGTGCCGGCACTATCGAGAAACAACAAGAAACTATTACAAAAATAGCACATCATATTAAAATCACGCTAACACCCGAAAAGCTTCAAGAGATCACTAAAAATATCTTCGGTGGAACATGGACCTTTCGTGAGGGCAAAATTGGCAGCTGGAAGAAGCACTTTACCCCTGCTATAAAAGAAATATTCAAGCAAGACAAGCAGTTATTGCAATTATTAATCGATTTGGGTTATGAAAAAGACATGTCTTGGTAGCAAAATGAGTACTAAAAAATATAGGAGAATGGGATGTTAGAAAATAAGATGATTATACCGGTATTTTATATCGGGCTTTTGTTATTCCTATTCCCACAAAATATCTCTGCAAAAAATATTGTCAAAAAAAAAGATATAGAAAAAGATAACGTCATGTGTATTGCCATGCCAAAAAGTGGAACAGACCTGCTCTTGAAATGTATCACGCTTATTGGCGCTAAAAATATATCCTACAACTACCTAGAACAACCAAAAACTTCTCGCATTATTAACTTACAAAAACCACTCAAACAATCACGCGTGCGTGCCTATACAAAAAATGGGACCAAAGCTTTTGCTTTCCATTTTCTCTATACACCTGATGCTCAGGACGTTTTAAAAAAATATACCTATGCAAATTTTTTCATGATCAGAGATCCGCGAGCACACCTTGTATCGCAGGCTTTTGATTTTGAGAAAAAAGAAATTGGCGGTAAAAAATCGCTCGAAGAAATTATGATCGATATGATCAAACCATCAAAACAATATACACAAAAACGTATGATTATTCCCATTGAAGATCTTTTTTTAGATATCGGCATGCATGAATTCTACAAACTTTTTCTTCCTTGGATGAACGCAGAAAAATTTTATACCGTACGCTTTGAAAATTTAGTTGGCCCACAAGGAGGCGGTAATATCGAAAGCCAATATAAAGAAATTAAGAATATCGCTCAACATTTGGGAGTTAATCGTACAGAGCAAGAAATAAAAGATATCGCCAAGAATCTCTTTGGAAATGCTTATACATTCAGAGAAGGCAAAATTGATTCCTGGAAACAATACTTTACACCCAAAGTAAAAGAAGCCTTCAAAGCTAATATGGGTCTCATGCAAATGCTGATCGACTTAGGTTATGAAAAAGACATATCTTGGTAGTAAAATTATCTGTTTATTATTATTTTTTTCTTTATGTAATGCCCAAAAATATCCCGTAAATATTGTTGGCTTTATTGATGATTTACGAAGCATGTCGCGTCATACGACAAGTTTTATTCAGTGTCTTAATCAAAATGTCGATATAAAGCTTATCAAAACAAGATCGTGTAATTATCACGATTTTCCTGCTTATTTTGAACATATTATTAATACGGGCATTGATCTAACTGATAGAATACTGTCAACAAAAACCCATATTACGGGTGTAACAGTTTTTACCGATGCTTTATGGAGCTCTTGGCATGAATATACATCGCAACCAAATAACAGTATGGTAAAAATTGCGTATTGCGTCACAGAAGGAACGTTAATACCATCTGAATGGGCAGCAAAAATTAACAGAAATTTTGATGCAATTGCTGTTCCTGACTCTTGGCTGGTTGACGTCTATAAAAATTCTGGCGTCACGGTTCCTATTTTTATACTCCCATTAGTTTTAGATCTTGAATCTTTACTTGCAAAACCAATTAAACAAAAGCGTAATAAACCGTTTGTTTTTGGCTTTTCAGGAGGCTTTTGGCTTCGAAAAAATCATACGTTATTGGTAAAAGCTTTTATTGAAGAATTTGGCGATAACCCCAATGTCATGCTCAAAATGCATGGACGGTTTGAAGGAGGGTTAAAAACAGTTCTAAATAGCTTTGAAAATATAAAAACCAAAAATATTACGCTTGAATACAAAGCTTTTACTCGTCAGGAATACGAAGATTTTATTACATCACTTGATTGCTATGTGCTTATTTCCAAGGGCGAAGGTTTTTCTATAACGCCGCGTGAGGCTCTTGCAGCAGGAATTCCATGTATTTTATCTGATAACACCGCTCATAAAACTATCTGTGCGTCCGGGTACGTTTGTGCTATTCCCTCAAATATTCCTGAATTATTCTATTGCAGTATGACCCGAAGTTTGCTGGGCTATGATTTTGGTTGTACTATTTTTGATTGCACAATATCAGATGTCAGAAGTGCATTGCGTAATGTTTACGAGAACTATAAAAACCATCTAGAAAAAGCAAAATTGGGAAGAAACTGGGTCAAACAATATTGTATCGAAAGCCTAAAACCAAAATATTTAAATCTTATAAAACCAAAAATGGTTCTTTTGGGACTTGAGAATAGTATTACTGACCACTATCTTATGACAAATTCGATAACACTGTTTAATAAATATCAAAATTTATGTAAAACCATAGGAACAATATTCCAGTTTGTTGAGTCGCAGGAAGCCCAATGATGGTTCATCAAAAAGCCAGACTCTTGTGATTTTTGTATACGAACAAACGAATCATAATTAAACGGGTTTCCTATATAATCTGGCTGTTTTTTTGCATGAGCTACGGTATAAATCGCCCCAGGTGCTGAAAAAAGCGTAAAGACGTTGTCCCATAATCCATAACAGCCTTTATTACGCACAAGATCGTTATACATAGACATATCGTGTTGATGACCTCTCATGACAAGAGACACGGTATAATTTTCCCCTTCCCATAACGATAAGAGATAATTCGTAAAATCTTTACCAAGTTTCCACGCCCGACCAGGCACGACACCGGTACTAAGCCCAGTATTGTCAAAATCGTTCCATAAAAACCCAATATTCTTGAGTAAAACCGTTTCTTGAATTTTGCCCTTAATTAAGAGCTTGTGCGCCGATCGATCAAGAGCTTTTTGCTTGTTTTTATAATATTTTTGTACGATTTCAGATTGATGGGAAAAATCAAATAAACAAGCTATACAAGAACTTTTTGCTTGTAATAACTTCGTTGGATTAAAACCAAAATCAGGCCCGCCATGACAACACAAAATATAATTAATATGATCTGGTTGGTTATCTCTATTATCTCTTGGTACACCAATAAAAAGTGCACTTGGCATGCGCATATAAGCTCGTTGTATAAGATCTGGTAAATCTTTGGGAATATTATTCTTAAATTTATGATGTAATTCGTCATGAAACCCCCAACTTTTATGGGCTTTCATGTTTTCGTGATTCCCACGTACAACAAAAACATGGTCTGGATTGACAAGTTTTAATGTACAGAGTGTTAATAAAACTTCGGCTCCATAGTAACCACGGTCGACATAGTCACCCAAAAAAACGAGATATACGTTATCTTTAATAATCTTAAAATTATTATCAAGATATCCCTGTGTAACAAGATGTTCTAAACTTCTTACCAACGAATGAATCGAGCCGTGAATATCGCCAAAACATATAATTTCAGACGCAGGATTAACGATTATTTTTTGGACATAAATAAAAAAATTGTCTTCTGATATATTTTTAGAGGAAATCTTGCTTACCCAATCGATAGTATCAAGATAAGTATCATGAAAATTAACAAACTGAGTAAGTGTTGTACAAAACGACACGGCATCAAATGGTTTCTGTTTATACGTAATTGACGCAAGATTTTTTGGTCGTTCGGGGTTTTGGGCTATTTCATGACGTAAATCAGCAAGTATCCCAATGCCATACGTATTTCCATAATATACAAAAAAATATGCAAGAAGAGCACATGCTATTACTCTATAACAAAATAACATCCAAAACCCCTTTTTTAAGTTTTCTCTTATGCTACTAACATTTTTGGATAGATTTTTGAAAGCATCACTTTGAGAATATTTTTTGCTTTTTTCATGTCTTCAGAACTGATAACTCTTCCCGTAAAAAAATCGCCCGAAAACGGTTTGGTTATATGTCTTTCGGTAAGCGGGGCTTCATCAGTCAGAGATTTTACCGGTATTTTCCAATATCCAGCAATGACATTAATTTTCATGATACCGTCTTCATGACTCATAAAAAATACTAATCTCATGGTTGGATCGTACGGCTTTCCCTCAATTGTTATAGTTTTTGATGGCGCATACTCTTCGACAAAAAATGTCTTATTCTTATCGTTTTTCCAATATGACAAACTTCTATGTTCTGTTGACGGAATAGTAGATGTATCACGTAAAATTAATTTTAAAGCAGCGTCAAGTCCTGCAGCATCTGTCATCCGCACGCCTTTGCTTTGCATTGCGTTAATGGGCTTTATAACAAAATAGTCAGTAGGAATATCGTTGCATATTTGTCGTGCAAGATCGCGTGTGTACTTTTTTTCGTATGATTTTAGTCGGGGCATAAAGGCAGCAAGCTCTGGGTCTTCGTGAAAAAGTTTATACGATAGCTCTTTGACGGTAAACCGCCTAACATTGCTATTCACCAATACTATTCCGGGATAATTTTTTATAAAATTCTGACGTACACGCACGGGTGCATTGTTTCCCAAAACGAGAATTCCAGCACAATTTTTTATATTTTTACATGAATTTCGGGCTTTTTGAGCATGATCACTCGAATCTATAAATTGGGTAAAGCTTTTTAAACTGTCAAAATATTGTCCACCAACAGCAAGTAACTCTTTTGTTATCGCTGGCATCTTATCTCCAATATACCAAATTGGTGTATTATATTGTTTTACAAAATGCCAAAACAAACTCCAATACGGCGTAATAACGGTCTCTTCTTTATTGTTTATCATAACTTGCGTATCATGAACCCCTGCCATGATGCCACCAAATTCGCAAATTTTTATTTGCTCACCAGTAAATTTAATATCTGAAAAAAGAAACGATACGTCTGCTGGTAGATTATAAGAAACGAGTTTATTCGCTTTTACGTCTACCTCAAGCGTATCATCAAGAAGTGACAAAATATTTTTTGTGATTGGTTTGACATGCAAAGCAGCGTAAGTTTCAAAACCACAAAATGCCAGTATACCTACAAATATCACACTTTTTTTTATTATTACGTTCATACGTATCTCTTTCTATAATTATGTTTAATTATATTTAATTATATTTGGGCATGTTTTTCTAACATATATTCATAAATTTTTGGTAAAAATTTATACGCCAACGCCTTCACGCCTTTCATATCATGCGCTGTGATACACAACCCAGAAAGCCCTGGTGTTGGAACCGAAACGGTCTTATGCTTTTCTGTTAACGTGCCATCTTCAGTTAACGCTTTCCCAGGAATTTTCCAATATGCACCAAGTATATTTGCATGAATTTTGCCCTTGTTATGACATAGGGTAAAAACAATACGCATTGTTGGGTCATACATCTTATTTCTTATCATAAGACTCTTCGATGGCTGATATTCTTCGACCATAAAAGTATCATTTGGGTCAAGTTCCCAATATTCAAATAACTGCGTATTATACGGTCTGTGATTAAACGACTCTAATTTTTCTTGTGATTTCTTGTGTTGTAATATTTTTTTTAAGACCATATCAAGATCTGTTTTCTCAACAAAAATAATACCGTTACTACGACCTGAATTAACCGGCTTTATAACAAACATATCACAGCCAAGATCGCGCATTATTTTCTGAGCAAGGTCTTTAGTATATTCTTTAGGATATATGCCCCATTTTGGCTTACATTCGCCAAGCCCGGCTTCTTGAACCAAGCCAGCCAATTTCTCTTTACTTGCAGCATATTCCCAAGACACCATATCGATTACTAAAAAATCTGGGTGTGTAACTTTAAAGTTATCTAACGCTTTTCTGTGTGATGGGAACCTATCATCTCGGTATCGATAGACGATAATCCCTTTATACGTGCTCATATCATCTGGTTTAAATATTTGTTTTTTATTGAGCTGGGTTTTAAATCGAATATCTTGGGCAAGCGAGTTTAAATCACGTGTACTATAGCCGCCTATTTCTTGAAATACATCCCATGCGAGTGCATCATAAAGCGTTAGTTCGCTTTGCAAACTTCTTGGTTTTCTTATTTCAGGGCCTACATACCATATGGGAAGATTAAATTGTCTTAAATATGTCCAAAATATTGACCAATACGGCTTGATAATTTTTTCAACCTGCCCATCGATAATCAGTTCAGACATTGCAATATTAGAATTTTTCCCCTGACCAAACTCGCAAATTTTCAAAACGCCATCACGATATTTTACGTCTGCAAAGAGATAACTAATATCTGCTTTAAAATTATTTTTATTACTAAACTCATATTCAATACCTTCTGACAAGATTTTTAAAAATTTTTTATTATTTGTGGGTATATTCTGTTGAACTTGCCGACTAAATTTTTGGGTTGAAAAAACAGAATTGATCGATAACAGGCATAACCCTGTTACAAGAAATTTTTTGAACTTCATTACCAATCTCCTCAGAAAAAAATCGAGTATTATTACTAGATAGTAAAAATATTTCTCGATAAGTGCAAATGCTTTTTCTCAGGACTTTGGTCGGCTTAGGCTAACGTCGTAATAACACGCACGATCAAAAGATTTTTTTAAAATTTATGATTGTTATTGCGACGACCATATGGAGAACTCAATTCGATACTGGGAAGATTAGGATTAAAATATGTTGCCCAGCGGCTCAAATTTGAGCTTGTTCGAATTAAAAAATTCCCCCGAGAGAGAAGAAGACAATCAACAAGAGCATCTTCACCAGACTTATAATGATTAAAATTTTTATCGAAGTGTATAGGTTGCCCGCTTGTTGACCGCAAAGCGTCTTTCTTATAACACACAAGATCACCAAATAGCGTAATCATATAATCGACAAAAGCCTGTTCGTCGGTTGCCACAAAAATTTTATATTTTTTGTCGCCGTGCGACTTCATAATATCAAGCACTGCTTCGGGAATTTTTTCATAGGGTAAGCGAGGAGCTTCTTTAATTTTATCAGTACCTCGATAGTGAACAGATATCACAAAATAATCTTTGAAGTTCTCTTTATCAAACGTATTAATTTTATCGAGAATATGCGGTTTTATGTGAAAATATTTTTGAATCATGCCAAACATTGTCTGTCTTATTGGAGGCTTTTTCTTATGAAGATCAGTATGGGGATCAAGATACGGCACATCAACAACTTTTTTAATATTAATTTTCTTTCCAAAACATACAGGTTCAAAATAGTAGTTCCACCAATTTTTTCCATATTTTGGTTCATAATAAAGACCCGTAGTCCCAAAATCAACCTCTATTCCCCGATAATTACCAGCTTTATAACGAGATAGTAACATGCACACAAAATTAAGCGTTGCAAATAAACCGGCTTTAGGACGACCAGTCATAACAATAAATCTATTGCTATCGAGTTTTTTTTCTCTCGCAGAAATTTTTTTATTAGTTTTTCGCTGATGTGAAAAAACTGGATTAATTGATAACAGACATAACCCTGTTAAAAAAATTTTTTTAAACCCCATGCTATTGCCCCTTCCTCTGACTTAGATTAAATCTTTTCCCCTATTTATAACTTTTCATGAATAAATCTAACATCAAGCCATTAAAGGGTTGAGCTTTAGTAATACTACGACCATTATATCGCTTATTTAACTCTACACAGGGGATTTTTGGATTAAAATATGTTGACCAACGGCTCAAATTTGAGCTTGATCGAATCAAAAAATTCGCTCGAGACAGAAGAATACAGTCAATAAGAGCGTCTTCCCCAGATTTGTAGCGACTAAAGTTTTTATCTAAATGTACAGGATTGCCACTTGTTGATCGAAGCGCATCTTTGTTATAACACACAAGATCACCAAAGAGATTAATCATATAATCGACAAAATTCTGTTCGTCTGTTGCTACAAAAATTTTATATTTCTTATCGCCATATGTCTTCATAACATTAAGAATTTCTTCAGGTACTTTTTCATAGGGTACCCGAGGAGCCTCTATAATCTTATCAGTACCCCGATAATGAACAGATATTACAAAATGATTTTTAAAATTTTCTTTTTCAAACGTAGTAATTTTTTCTTGAATATGAGGCTTTATATGAATATATTTTTGAATCAATTTAAAAATTTCTTTTCGAAAGGCTGGTTTTCCATTAAAAGATAGATAGGATCCGGCACCAACGACCGTTTTGACATTAATTAGTTTTCCAAATTTTATAGGTTCACAATAGTAACTCCACCAATTTTTTCCATGACTCGGTTCGTAATAAGCCCCATGCGTATCAAAATCAACCTCTATCCCCCGACAATTACCCGTTTCATAACATTTTATTAAGTTACAAACACAATCAAAAACATGAAACATCCCTGTGTTACGCCCCCTCATAATAATAAAATTATCAACAAAGGGTTTTTTTGTTTTCTGAGTATAATGAGCAGTAGCCTCCAGACCGATAAAGATCATAGAAAAAAATAGTACAGAGTATAGATATTTCATCATATTGCCCCCAAAGTCCCATATAAATCTTTTTTCCCTTATCTAGTGTAATCTAATTACTTCCCACGTTGTCAATAGAATCATGTGCTGGTATACGGCCATTATATCGAATGTTCAATTCTATTACGGGAATTTTGGGATTGAAATTCAGCATCTTGCCTCTTATTTTTCATATACAAACTGAGTATTCAATTTTATAACAGGAATACGAGGATTAAAATACGTTGACCAGCGACTTAAATTTGAGCTCGTTCTAATCAAAATATCACCCTTTGAAAGAAGAATACAATCAATAACCGCATCTTCACCAGCTTTGTAGCGATTGAGTTTTTTATTAGTGTGCACCGGTTTACCATTTGTTGACCGTAGCGCATCTTTGTTATAACAGACTATATCACCAAAAACACTTATTATATAATTCAAAAAATCCTGCTCATCAGTTGCCACAAAAATCCTATATTTCTTGTGTCCATGATTTTTCATAACCCTTAAGATTTCTTCTGAAACTTTTTCATACGGTACAGCCGGTGCCTCTATTGTTTTATCAGTGCCTCGATAGTGAACAGATATTACAAAAAAATCTTTGAATAGTTCTTTTGCAAGAGCATCAATTTTTTTTTGAACATGAGATTTTATTTTAAAATATTTTTGTACTGAGTTAAAAATTTCTCTTCGAGTAATATTCTCTGTCTGTGAGAAAATAATATACTTTGGAAATGTTGGATACTTGATATTTTTAATATTATTTTTTTTGCCAAAGCATATAGGTTTAAAATAGTAGCTCCACCAATTTTTTCCATGACTTGGTTCATAATAAAGACCCCATTCTTCAAAATCGACTTCTATCCCTTTATACTGTCCCAATTCATAACGTTTTATCAGATCAAAAACATCATCAAATGCACTGAACATGCCGTCAGGACGACATCCCAAAATAGCAAATTTATATGGATACGGTCTTTGGCTTTGATCAAAATCTGTAGTAGTACTATGCTGAATAGTCTGATTTATCTGAGTTGGTTGACTTGATTGAATTTTATAATTTCTTTCAGGTAATACATTTATTTTCTTGTTTTCATGAGCATCCGCAACCAATTGACACATCGCAACTATAATCCAAAAAACGATATATCTTCTATAATTCAACATTCAATCTTCCTTGTTTTGGGTATCAAGTGACGCTGAATAAGCATCGTAGCTATACATATCATCTGGATATGGCGCATTACAATCTATATCTAATACAAACCAATCGGGCATATTAGCGTTACATAATTTTCGTTTTTCATTGGGACGTATAAAATGAGATGGAGCTATAACAACTTTATTGGGGTTTTTATTAAGATACGCTGCCCACCATGAAAAACTTGAATTACCAATAACATTATGCTTCAGCATCGACATTAAGAAAAAATCCTCTATATGATCTTGACCTTCTATAAAGATCATTGGTCTATTAAATTTTTTAAAATGATGTTTTGCCCAGTTAATGCGATCTGAAAAAATGACAAATAAAGCATTTGCTGGGAAAACGCTTATCGCATCTTCATAATAAGAAAGTCCCACAAAGGGTATCAGTTTCGCCCATGGTTTATTGAACGTTCGAACATGAACCCCAATAGTACATGAATGCTTTAATAATTCAGCATGCTTTGTTTGTATCTTCTTAAGCTCTTCAGGCCTTGGAGCAAAAATATTTATAAGTTTTTGACGGTGATGATCGAAATATTCCCACGTTTGAAAAAAACCATGTAAGTTTTGATCAGGCCTAACAGGAATTTCTTTCTTTTCAAAGTTATTCTTGTGCGTAAAAGTATACTTAATCGATCGAGGCAGCAAAGATGCGTTAAGCCTGAAAAAAATTCTTTCACGGTTCATGGGAATATTAAAATTATTTTTTTTGAGTTCTGGAAAAATTGGTTCTGCATCATGATCCCATGCATAGGCCAATGTCGTCGCAATTTCGTAAAGCTGATTACCAAGCTGCCCATGTAAATTACAGGTAACAAAAGGCTTTTTTTTAGGTTTCTCTTCATACAAAGGTTTTTGACTTTGCAATCTCTGACTTTTATGCACATCAGCACTCAGCTGTCCTATAAAAAATGTAATGTAAAGTACTCCATAGCCTAGATAACTCAACATTTGATTTCCTTATTTCATTTCCTTGTTTTGAGTATCAAGTGACGCTGAATAAGCATCGTAGAGATACATATCATCTGGATATGGCGCATTACAATCTATATCTAATACAAACCAATCGGGCAAATTAGCGCTAAATAATTTTCGTTTTCCATTGGGACGTATAAAATGGGAAGGGGCTATAACAACTTTATTGGGGTTTTTATTAAGATACGCTGCCCACCATGAAAAACTTGAATTACCGATGATATTATGCTTCAGCATCGACATTAAGAAAAAATCTTCTATATGGTCTTGACCTTCTATAAAGATCATTGGCCTATTAAATATTTTAAAATGATGCTTGGTCCAGTTAATGCGATCAGAAAAAACGACAAACAGAGCTTCTGGTGGAAATTTATTCATGGCTTTTTCATAATAATCAAGCCCAACAAAGGGGATGCCTTTTGACCATGGTTTATTAAACGTGCGAACATGCACACCAACTGTATATGCATGTTTTAATAATTCAGCATGCTTTGTCTGTATCTTCTTAAGCTCTTCAGCACCTGGAACAAAGAGATTTACAAGTTTTTCACGGTGATGATCGAAATATTCCCATGTTTGAAAATGACCATTTAAAAATTGATCTGGTTTTATGGGTATATCTTTTTTTTCAAAGTTATTCTTGTGCGTAAAAGTATGCTTGATTGGTCGAGGCAATTCAGATGCATTAAGCTTGAAAAAAATTCTTTCACGATTCATGGGAATATTAAATTTATCTTTATAGAGCTCTGGAAAAATTGGTTCTGCTCCATAGTCCCAGGCGTAAGCGAGGGTCGTGGCAATTTGGTGAAGCTGATTACCCAGCTGCCCGTGTAAACTACAGGTAATAAAAGGCTTTTTTTTATACATATGCAAAGGTTTTTGATGCTGTTGTAATCTCTGGTATTTATTCCCAACAGCGCTCAGTTGTCCCATAAAAATAGCCAACCAAATAATTCCATAAACGAGATAGGTTACCATTTCGTCTCCCCAAAAATCAGCTGCAAAAACATTACCCTTTTAAACCTGTAATAATATTATGTGCAATATGTATTTCGCTTTTAATCATCTCTGCAACAAGTTCTTGAAATGTAGTACGTGGTTTCCACCCCAAAGTAGCACGTGCTTTGGTGGAATCACCAAGAAGAAGATCTACTTCAGTTGGTCGAAAATATTTTGGGTCGACGATAACTAAGGTTTTCCCCGTACTAGCGTCAATACCACGGGTATTTACCCCTTCGCCAGTCCAAGAAATTGTTATCCCCACTTCTTTAAAAGAAAGTTCAACAAATTCGCGTACGGTATGAGTCTCACCTGTCGCGATGACAAAATCTTCTGGTTCTTGTTGTTGCAACATGAGCCACATTGCTTCAACATAATCACGTGCATGACCCCAGTCGCGCTGAGCATCAAGATTGCCCAAATGCAATACGTCTTGAAGGCCATATTTGATGCGTACAACCGCGCGAGAAATCTTTCTCGTCACAAAGGTCTCACCGCGAATGGGTGATTCATGATTGAATAAAATTCCATTACAGGCAAACATGTCATAGGCTTCACGATAATTTTTGGTGATCCAATAAGCATAAAGCTTTGCTACAGAATACGGCGAACGAGGATAAAAAGGGGTTGTTTCTTTTTGAGGAATCTCTTGTACTTTTCCAAATAATTCACTGGTTGACGCTTGGTAAAATTTTGTTTTTTTTGTTAACCCAAGACTACGAATGGCTTCAAGTATATTAAGTGTCCCTAACCCATCTACTTGAGCCGTAAAAGCAGGCATTTCAAATGATACTTGTACATGACTTTGTGCTGCAAGATTATATATTTCATCGGGCTGCACTTCTTGAATAATTCGTAACATATTACTTGCATCAGTAACATCGCCATGATGCAAAATAAACCGTTTATTGGCACCCATGGTGCCCTCAAAAATATGATCGATTCGTGCAGTATTAATCGATGACGATCGACGCTTAATACCGTGAACTATATACCCTTTATCTAACAAAAATTCTGAAAGATATGCCCCATCTTGTCCCGTAACCCCGGTAATAAGAGCTGTTTTATGTCCCGCCTGTATTTCACCTGAAATCACCAGCATGAAAACAATAGATATCGATAAAAAAATTCTATAACAAAACATCGCCCACCCCTCTAAGAAATCCCCGTTATTATACATAATTCAAGTACTCTACCAATTCATATCTTTTTCATACCCTAAGGCAATCAACAACTGACATGCCCCATGTACTTTTTTATATGCCGTCTTCATCTCTGGCGTAAAATGTCTTTTCCAAGAACCAATTTGGCCTTCTCTAAATGTTGAGGTTTGACCATAAAGATTGTCGATTATGTTCTTTGCTTGTTTACCCGTCAGTTTTACACCCAAATGATCTGCAATTTTCTTGAGTTCTAAGAGTTGTGCTGCATCGGATCCACCGCCCTTAGAACCCACAAGATTTTCAAATTTCACTGTGCAAAACTTCCGAGCCTTCATCCATGGCAAATAGAGTTTATAAAATTCTGTTATACCATGTTCGTATAACAGAGGGTATGCTGAATTAGTGCCAACACCCCAGGGAACAAAATGCTGTTTTCTGCCATCAATAAAATCAAAAATTAGATCATCAACTTTCATAACAAGATCATCGGGGCCTTTATGCAAGAAAAACGCCATTGAAACAAGCATGTCACGTGGATCACGTATAATAAAAAAGTTTGCATTAGTATGGCGATTAAAGAATTGTTCCGACTGCTTGGTATAAGGCCAGTGCTCTAAAACGAGCTTCCCCTGGCTCTTTTGCATACTATTAATAATATATTGTGGAGGGAGTACGCCAACAGAAGGAATATGCAAGTTCCCTCGATCATAGTCTGGTGCTAATTTCTTGTTGGTCTTAATGGCTTCTTTCATTCTTTTATTAAGCCAAGCTTCTTTATCTTTTGGTTTTTGATTGTACTCAAAAAAAATGTCGACATTTTTTAGATTAAAAAGCGCCAAACACTTAACAAAGAGATGCGTACCACATTTGGGAATCGTAATACACATAATATGATTATGCTTATCTTGTTTTGCCTGAACAATGTTATCAGCATAGTGCGTTGTAGATTGTAGAGCTTGAAGAAGATCACTAAAAAATAAAATAATCAAAATTGCATGAAGTATTCGATTTGATTTGATAAATACCATAAACTACTCTCTTTTTTGAATAAGATGCATCTAAGCTCCAACAAGTTATAGTGTAGCCATATCAGAGCTCAGATTGTCAATAAAATCGCAGATTTTTGATAAATCCTCAGCAATATATTCATAATTAATTTTTTTAAGCGCTCTTTCCCAATTCAACACGTATATTACTAATTTTTTCGATAAAATCACAAAGCTTTTTGCCACTTATCACATTAGTAAAATTTTTAGAAACATGATTATAACCACATTGGCCCATTTTTGCAGCCTGTGTAGGGTTATCTATAAGTTGCAGCATACATTTGAGCAAATCGTTAACACTATTGTTCTTAAACAACAACCCTGTTTTTTTATCTAAAATCACCGCTTCAGCTCCTGTATCAAAGGCACCAATGGCTGGTTTTTTCATCATTGCAGCTTCAAGATGCACAATTCCAAACGCTTCATTGCGGCTTGTCAGCACATGAAAATTTGAATGGAAAAGCAGCCCAGGCGTATCAGTAACAAAACCTAAAAAGTGCACATATCTACTAATTTTGAGCTCTTTTACAAGGTGTTTATATTCAGCCATGCTTGGTCCAATACCAGCAAGCATAACGTGAACTCTCTTTTTTTTCGAATAGACAAGTCGCTCAATTGCTTTAAAAAGTAATTTGTGATTTTTATGCTTCTTCCGGTGATAGAAATTGCCAATCATAGTAATAACCGTTGGATATATAATAGAAATCCCAAACTTGCGCTTGAAATACCCTCTTCGCGTCTCATGTGTCGAATATTGACGAAATTTATTTTCATCAAAAAATGGTGGGACCCACGCTATATTTTTTATAGTAAGATTATACTGTTTATTTGCTTCGATAACTTCAAAAAATGGCTGGTGTCCTACGGTTAAGAATCCGTGTATATTTTTGAGATTGTCATAAGATTTGAATTTTTTTAAGACCGATTCAACCTGGCAAATGATAACAATTTTTATTGGCAAATCTTCGGCAACACGTTTAACATCAGCCAAATATGTCCCTGGAGTCATAACAATATCAATCTTATTGCTTTTACACATCGTATAAATCTTTTTATAAATATCATCTTTATCTTTTATCAGATCATGAGAAAATTTATATTCTTTGAGTTTTTTTGACATCGGGCCCCCCTGAGGAACCAGCAAAAAAAGATTATGTCCTGCATCTTGGAGCGTTTGCAGCATATTGACGATAAAAAATTCACCCCCACCAAGAACATGGGTATCCTGATGCAAAACAAGAATATTTGAAGAAACAGCATTAATAGGGGCAAGAGAGACAAAAATACTTACGAATAATACAAAAAATTTTCTTACGAAAAAATATCGATTCTTATTCATACTACAAACCTTTATTTTTAATCATGTTTTTTTGACATAATTTCATATCATAGAGATATTCTTAATAAGTTAAACTTTTAAATCGGAGCCTAAAACATGAATATACTAAAGAGTATTATCTTTCTTTTGTTTTTTGGAAATATCAATTATGCATCTACCAAAATAAATTCATGTGATGCTGATTTAGTTATATTTTCTTATGATAGGCCGTTGCAGCTTTATGCGTATCTAGAGTCGTTAAAAAACTATGTTTCAGGATTAAAGAATATTTTTGTTTTATATCGCACGAGTAATCAAGAATTTGAAAAAGCGTATCAAGATATACAAAAAGAATATCAAAAATGTGTTGATATTAAATTCTTTAAACAAAATAACCAAACAGCTCCTCACAATTTTAAGCCCTTACTCCTAAAAATTCTTTTTACCGAATCAAAAAGTAATTATATTTTATTTGGCGTGGACGACATAATCGTTACAAATTTTATTAATATTAATAACTGTATAACCCTCATGATACAAGAAAAAGCTTTTGGTTTTTATTTAAGATTGGGGAAAAATATCACCAAGTTCTATGTCCAGTCTGTTGATTTTCATACAACACCACAATTCAAAATAGTCACCCCAGATGTTCTTGCATGGAAATTCAAAGATGGGAAATATGCATGGAAGCATGCAACATCTGTTGACATGACAGTTGTACACAAGCAAGAAATCGAGTGCTTTAAAACTATTGAGTATCAAACTCCCAACCAACTCGAAATAGCGTGGTCCAATAACAAAAGAAAAGAAACCAGAAATAAAACTGGTCTTTGTTATGCTCATTCAAAAATGGTTAATATCCCTTTTAATATTGTCCAGGAAGATAAAACTCAAAATAATATGGGTATTTTTTCTACAATAGATCTTTTAGGACTCTATAATAAAAATTTAAAACTCGATATTAATGCTCTGTTTGCTGTTAATAACCAGGCGCCGCATATAGAATATATTCCTACGTTTGTCTCACGTTTATAATAAAAATAATTACCTAAAAAAGGGAGAGTCATGGATAAGAAATTTTTTTCTATCACTATATTAACCCCGCTCTTTTGTATCTTTTTTGTTATAAACACGTTATGCATAGCGCAAAGGTCTTTAAAAATACAATCTATAAACACATTAGACCGAGCTTTACGAGTAAAACCGATTTTTAATTTTAATTTTGAAACGACAAGAACTGAATTCAAAAAAACCATGTTGCCACTTTTGGAAAAAAATAACATTGTTTTTGTTGATCGTAATCCAGATGTTATTTTGATTTGCGGCGCACCAACCAAACATATGCTCACGTTAAAATATCCACATATTTTTCTTGATGAAGAAGAAAGCGCCTCAATTTCAGACTTAGTACGAAGAAGCTTGAGAAATCCTTATACTATAGCCGTATTTAAAAATACGACATTACGACCAAAGAGTCTCTATAACTTACCAATAAAATATCATTTTAAGCTCATCATGGATGGTTTTTCAGCATCAAAAAAAATCAAATATAGCTCACTCTCTCAGGCTGAACAACAAAAAATGCGCTCGGTTTTATGGGACATACAACGAAGCCCATTTAAAAATATTTTACACCCACTCACAGAACAGATTATTGATTTTGAAACAGAACGTCCCGTTGATGTATTTTTTGCAGGCACAATCAATGAAAATAACCCTGCAGGACTCCACCGTGCTTTGCTTATGAAAAAACTCAGGGCTATGAAACAATTTGAAATCATTACTCATAGTGGACGACTACCAAAAGAAGAATATCTTGATTTGCTCAGAGCTTCAAAGATTGCCGTCTCTCCGTGGGGCAATGGCGAATGGGCATGGCGCGATTATGAAGCTATGTATTCTGGTGCTGTTGTGATCAAACCCGATACAAGCTTTGTGTTGGCCGTTCCAGATCTTTATCGTAATAATAAATATTATGTAGCCTGTAAACCAGATTTTTCAGATCTTGAAGAAAAAATTGCTTATGTTCTTGAAAATTATGAAAAATTTACCGATATGCGCAAAAATGCTCGTAATTTGTTACTTGATCATTGGAACTATCAAAAAATAGCTCAAAATCTTGCACATAAATTAAGACAAGCATTTCAAAATTATAATATTTCTAAAGCTATGAGAAAAAAGTCTACAATTTCACGACCAAAGGGCTTTTTGCTTAAAACAGCGCTGAAAAAAAATCTTATTACTTCTTGACTAAATGGCACTTCAGGGGAGAGTCATGAATAAGAAATTTTTTTCTATACTTATACTAATATCACTCTTTTGTGTCTTTTTTCTTGTAAACGCTTTATGTGTACATGAAGAAAAAACTTTGAAAATACAAGCTATTTTCAATTTTCACCTCAACAGAACCGAACATGAATTCAAAAAAACCATGGTGCCTCTTTTGGAAAAAAATAACATTGTTTTTGTCGACCGTAACCCAGATATTATTTTGATTTGCGGCGCACCAATAAAAAATATGCTCACGTTAACACATCCTCATATTTTTCTTGATGAAGAAGAAAGCGCCTCAATTTCAAAATTTGTAAGAAAATGCTTGAGGAACCCCTACACAATAGCTGTTTTTAAAAATAGGACTTTTCGACCAAAGAGTCTCTATCAGTTACCAATAAAATATCATTTTGAACTTATTTTAGATGGTTTTTTTGCTTCCGAAAAAATAAAATCTAAAACCCTTTCTAAAAACGAACAAAAGAAAATCCAATCTGTCTTGTGGGATACATATCGAAGCCCATTTAATAAAACATTTAATAATAATTTAGAACCTCTTAAAGAGCAAATTATCGATTTTGAAACAAAACGCCCCGTTGACATATTTTTTGCAGGCACAATAAATGAAGATAACCCTCCCGGACTCCATCGAGTATTACTCATGGATAAACTTAAGACTATAAAAAAATTTAAAATCGTTGCTCATAATGGACAAATACCAAAAGAACAATATCTTGATCTGCTCAGAACTTCAAAAATTGCTGTATCGCCCTGGGGCAATGGCGAATGGGCATGGCGCGATTATGAAGCTATGTATTCCGGTGCTGTCGTAATCAAGCCTAACTCAGACTTTGTACAAGCTGTTCCGGATTTGTATTGTAATAATAAATACTATGTAGCCTGTAAGCCAGATTTTTCAGATCTTGAAAAAAAAATTTCTTACGTTCTTGAAAATTATGAAAAATTTACTGATATGCGCAAAAATGCTCGTAGTTTGTTACTTGATCATTGGGACTATGAAAAAATAGCCCAAAATCTTGCTCATGAATTAAGACACGCTTTTCAAAATTATACTATTTCTAAAGCAATGAGAAAAAAGTCTACAATTTCACGGCCAAAGAGCTTTGTGCTTAAAACAGCGCTGAAAAAAAATCTTATTACTTCTTGACTAAATGGCACTTCGGGTCAATGCTTAACCTAGAGATTTCTTAAAAGTGAAACGGGAGAGTCATGAATAAGAAAATTTTTTCTATATTTATCTTTTGTATCTTTTTTCTTATAAACGCATTATGCGTTGAAAAGCAGGGACGCACCCTTCGAGACGGCCTTCGGCCTCCTCAGGGCGAGCGTCTAAAAATACAGCTCATTTTTAATTGTCATCTCATCAATAGCGAAGAGACTTTCAAAAAAATTATGGTGCCGCTTTTGGAAAAAAACGGTATTGTTTTTGTTGATAAAAATCCAGATGTTATTTTAGTTTGCGGCTCACCCATTAAACATATGTGTACATTCAATAAGCCGCACATTCTTCTTGATGAAGAAGAATTTGCCTCGGCCTCTGGAAGAAGAAAAAAATGTCTAAAAAACCCCAACTTGTTGGCGCTCTTTAAAAATACAATACTAAGACCAAAGAGTCTTTATACGCAATCGATAATACATCACTATAAACTCATCATGGATGACTTTTTAGTATTTGAGACGCTCAATCATGAAACGCTCACTCAAAAAGAAAAACAGAAAATACAACCGGTCCTGTGGGATATATATCGAAGCGCATTTAAAGAAGAATTCGAACCGCTTAAAGATATGACGATTGATTTTGAGAGAAAGCGTCCCATTGATGCATTTTTTGCAGGCAAAATAACAAATAAGCAAAACCCTCCTGGGATTCATAGAGAAAAACTCTTGGAAGTGCTCGGTTCAATAAAAAAAGCTCTGCCTAATAAAAAAATTATTTCTCACAGAGGCCGACTACCAAAAGATAAATATCTAAAATTGCTCAGAACTTCAAAAATTGTCATCTCTCCCTGGGGCAATGGCGAGTGGTGCTGGCGCGATTATGAAGCTATTTATTCCGGTGCTGTTGTCATAAAGCCTAACTCAGATTTTGTGCACGCTGTGCCAGACCTGTATCGTAATAATAAATACTATGTAGCCTGTAACCCAGATTTTTCAGATCTTGAAGAAAAGATTTCTTACGTTGTTGAAAATTATGAAAAATTTATTGATATGCGTAAAAACGCTCGCAATTTATTAATAAATCACTGGGGTTATGAAAAAATTGCTCATAATCTCGCAACAGCAATAAGACGGGTGCTCAAAAAAAATAAAAATAAAAACTAGGGAATATTATGCTAAAAAAAATTTTAATAAATCTCATGCTCTTTATTTCAGGCTCTTGCTTGCTTTATGCTGAGTCCCCAGAAAAAAACCGTAACGAGCCAAAGAGCTATAATCAATCACATAAGAATCAATCAAAAAATCTTAATGTACGCAAAACGTCTCCTCATAGTAATAATAATAGTACTTTAGATTATACCAATCTTTATCCTACCCAACCTGATACCCAATCAGCAAAAATGGGTAATTTATACGCTATTCTTGAAGCTCTTAGTTTTGGCGATCCCGATCTAAATATTACTTATCCTCAAGATAGTAATCCCTATAATGTCAATATCGTTGGATTTATCAGCGATAGTGTTAGTTTATCTCGTCATGCTTCAGCATTTATCGATTGTTTACAACATCATATGCCACTTACATTGATTAAAACACGCAAAGGTGGCCTTCAAGATATTCCTGAATATCTAAGAAACATCGTTAATCATGGTATCGATTTAACCAATACAAAAACCCATGAATATTTCAAAAACAACGATTTAAAGCTAACAGGGATCACCGTGTTTACCGATGGTCTTACGATATCATGGCAAGAATATCTCGATCTGCCCAATCACAGCAGTGTCAAAATTATGTTTACGGTAACCGAACGAACAGAGGTTCCAGAAATCTTTGTCACAAAAATGAATCAAAATTTTGATGCCCTTGTCGTACCCGACCCATGGATGATCGATGTTCTTAAAAACTCAGGCGTTACACTTCCAATTTTTGTTTTACCGCTTGTACTTGATCATAATTTGCAATCTCTTCTCACATTACCACTGAAACAAACAAGTAATAAACCATTTACGTTTGGCATGACCGGCGGCTTTACCCCAAGAAAAAATCACAGTCTAATACTCAAAGCATTTGCAGAAGAATTTGGGAATAATCCTAATTTTAAGCTTAGATTACACGGTGCTTATGGCAAAGGGGTCGCACGATTATTAAGCATGCAGCAAGAATATCATCTTTCTAACGTAGAAATTATTCAGAAAAGATTCTCTCGCCAAGAATATGAAGATTTTATACGTTCGCTCGATTGCTACTCGTTTGTCTCTAAAGGCGAAGGCTTTTCAATAACACCGCGTGAGGCAATGGCTGCAGGAGTACCATGTATTATATCAAACAATACAGCACATAAAGTTATTTGTAAAACAGGTTTTGTGTGCTCAGTTCCGTCAAATATTATAGAGCCTGCTTATTATGTACCCATGGAAAAATATATAGGAAACGATTTTAATTGCGATATAAACGATGTCAAAAAAGCAATGCGTGAAGTTTATAATAATTATAAAAATTATCTCGCGTTAGCCCCTAAAGCTCGTGAATGGGTTACGCAATATCTGACAGAAAATTTAACCCTGTATTACCTAAATCTGATTAAACCAAGATTGGTCATCTTGGGACCTGATAATCTTATAACTAACGAATATTTGATGACCAATTCAGAAAAACTTTACAAAAAATATCAAGAATTATGTTATGCAACAAATACTGTTTTCAAAAACTCATTAAAAAAATAGGACTGTTAGGATTATTATGAATAAAAAATATTTTTCGCTCCTTTTATCGCTCTCTTTATCTTCTGGGGTTTACCAGCTTGCGAGCAAACAAGAAACAAAGCTCCAAAAAAAGCCGTTGGCCCATAAAAACGCTCTTACAAAACCAATAAATACAAGTGTATCTTTCTGTGAAAACCCCGATAAAATTGTCAGCATAAGCATCCCAAAGTGTGGCACACACTTACTTATTAAGTGTCTTGCTTTATTCAATCTTCCGGGAATTGATTACAACTATACGCATGAGATTGTACCAAGTCCTGAACATCTTAGATTTATTAGAGAAATCAATCGTAACCTCCCACCAAATCACTATAAAGGTCTTTTTCATATCCCAACCGTTGGGCCGCTTCCTCAAGCTCAAATTCGTCGTATGGAAAATGCTCCCAAAAAAAAGTCGTTCTGGAATCACTGGCCCTATACGCGAGAATTTGAACGATATCTTGATACACATTGCTATGCGAATTTTTTAATCGTTCGTGATCCACGCGATATGGTTGTCTCATTTGCAAAAATGGTTTACAAAAGTCGCGAGGGACAAGAAGCTGTTCTCGATAACGTTATTATCGATCTGATAACAGGTCAACAAAAACACTATCTGCCATGGGCTGTAGAAATACAAGAAGCGTATCCTATTTTGTGGGAAGCGGGATTATATAATTTTTATAAGCTTTATCTGCCATGGGCAAAAGCAAAAAACTTCCTGCTGGTAAAATTTGAAGATTTAATTGGACCTGGTGGTGGTGGTACCGCTGAAAAACAGATTGAAACGATTACAAAAATAGCCCAGCATATCAAATTTGATATAACCCCTGAAAAACGTGAAGAAATTACCAAAAATATTTTTGGTGGAACATGGACCTTTAGGGAAGGTCAAATCGGCGGCTGGAAGAAATACTTCACACCAGAAATTAAAGCTGCTTTCAAACAAGACAAAAAATTGCTTCGACTTTTAATTGATCTTGGATACGAAACAGACAAAAACTGGTAAAAGTTCAGTTTGTTTAGAGGATGGTTATGCTGAAAAAGCATTTGGGAATATGCATCTTTGTTGTTCTCATGCATGTATTTTTTTGCCAAGCAGATATTAATGCAGATATTAACATTGTTGGCCCTATCAATGAAATAAATAGTCTATCACGACACACATACGCTTTTCTTGATTGTCTGCAAAAAAACATGCCGGTAAATCTTATCGCAACTGATGAAACTCAAAATGCTATAAATTTAAACAACCCTCAACATCTAGAAAATCTTGTAAATAGTAAGTTTACACTTACAGGGATAACATTTTTCACCGGCATGCTCCACGTCAAATGGCAAGAATATCTAAATATTCCCAATGCAAGCATAATCAATGCTGCATATTCTGTAACAGAACGCTCAGAAATTCATCCTGAGTGGATAGAAAAATTCAATAAATATTTCGATGCCGTCATTGTCGCTGACGAATGGCTTGTGAACGTTTACAAAAGTTGTGGTGTCACCAAGCCTATATTTGTTCTCCCGTTAACGGTTAACATTGAAAATCTCTTGAATAAACAACCAAAAAAAAGTCCCTCTAAGATTTTTACTTTTGGATGTTCCGCCGGCTTTTGGGATCGAAAAAACCACAAGCGTTTGATTCAAGCGTTTGTGCTTGCATTCAAAAACAATCCAAACGTTAGGCTGAAAATTCATGGAAGATATGGAGAGAATTTCAATAAAATAGCACGGCTTATAGTACAACTCAAAGCAACCAATATTCTCTTAATGAAGAAAATGTTTACCCGAAAAGAGTATGAAGATTTTATAGGGGCTCTTGATTGTTATATTTTAATCTCAAAAGGTGAAGGGTTTTCAATAACTCCTCGAGAAGCTTTAGCCGCAGGGATACCATGCATTCTATCTAACAACACAGCACACAAAACTATTTGCAATACAAGCTATGTTAGCTCTGTTCCTGCAGAAATCAAAGAAAGGTCTTATACCATTCTTGACAAGTTAAAACTCGGTTATGATTTTAATTGTAAAATTAATGATATACAAAATGCTTTACAGAAAGTTTACAAAAATTATGAATATAATCTTGAATTAGCGATAAAAGGCCGTGAATGGGTTAAACAATATCTCCCGGAAAATGTGCAACACAGATATATGAATTTTGCAAAACCAAAGCTTGTCATCTTGGGGCCCGATAATCTTATAACAGACGAATACCTCATGACCAACTCTGAAACGCTCTATAAAAAATATCAACAATTGTGTAAAAACTCTGAAACAATATTTAAAAAAATTCTTACAAACCCATAGACAATACTAAAGGGCCCTATGTTTAAAAATAATTTTTTAACAAAACTTATTTTTTTTATTTCAAGCACCTGGTTAGCATTTGCACTGCCTGAAAGTACTCACGAAAAAAATATACCTGAACCATACAATGTCAATATCGTTGGGTTTATTAACGATAATATTAGTTTATCTCGGCATGCCTCTGCGTTTATCAATTGTCTACAAAAAAAAGTTCCCCTTAATCTCATTAAATCACGCAGAACCAATACGCAAGATATGCAAAAACATCTGAGAAGTCTTAGTAATCGTAGCATTGATTTAACCAATCACAATAGTCTTCGATTAGCCCTAAAAAATGACTTCACGTTAACAGGTATCACCATACTAACCGACAGTCTTTCAATATCATGGAAAGAATATCTGTCACTTCCCAATAAAAGCTCAGTCAAAATCATGTTTGCCGTAACAGAAAGAACAGAAATTCCACAGGTTTTGGTCAAAAAGATGAACACACATTTTGATGCCCTTGCTGTACCCGATGAATGGATGATCGATATTTTTCAGCAGTCTGGCGTAGATATACCAATTTTTGTTTTACCACTGGTATTAGACCAAAATTTAGAATCACTCCTCGAATTGCCACTTAAAGAAAACACCAATAAACCATTTGTTTTTGGTATGACGGGAGGCTTTACGCCAAGAAAAAACCATATTTTAATACTCCATGCATTCGCGCAAGAGTTTGGGAATAATCCGAATTTTAAGCTCATCTTACATGGCGCTTATGGCCTAGATATGCCACAATTATTAGAAGCAAAAAATAACTATAACCTAAACAACGTAGAAATTGTTCATAAAAAATACTCTCGCAAAGAGTATGAAGATTTTATACGTTCGCTTGATTGTTACTCTTTTGTTTCTAAAGGCGAAGGCTTTTCAATCACGCCGCGCGAAGCGATGGCAGCGGGCGTCCCCTGTATTATATCTGACAACACGGCGCATAAAGTTATTTGTAAAACAGGTCTTGTATACTCTGTGCCATCAAATATTATAGAGCCTGCTTATTATGTCCCAATGGGAAGATATGTTGGGACTGACTTTAATTGTGATATAAACGATGTCAGAAAAGCAATGCGTGAAGTTTATAATAATTATAAAGACTATCAAGCACGAACACCCCAAGCTCGTAAATGGGTTAAGCAATATCTTTCAAAAAATTTAGCCCCCCGTTATCTGAGCTTAGTTAAACCAAAGCTGGTCATTCTGGGGCCAGATAATCTTATAACAGATACGTATTTGATGACCAATTCAGAAAAACTTTACAGGAAATATCAAAAACTTATTAAGCAGTAAATTATGATCGTAAAAAAAATAAGCCTACTCTTTTTTTTATTTATTTCAGGTCTTCAGGCTCAACATGAAATACAACACGAAAAGCCGCGCATTCTTCTTGTACATTCAGCACCATGGGCCGGGGGCGATGGTGTTCATACGTTTAATTTTTTCAAAATGTTGAAAGAGCATGGGTATCATGTTGATATTCTCGTCGCAAAAAATGGGGTTTTACAAAAAAATTTAGAACGCGAAAACTATTCTTTTTTTACAACACCACAGGAATTATTGGGATCCTGGGGCGAACATAATCTAGAACGGGAAGCACAGGTCATAACTGATATTTGTACACAAAATAAGATTTCGATTGTTCATTGTAATTATCGAACAGAAGTGCCTGTTATTTTAAAAGCAGCCCAAAAAACCCCCGTTAAAACAGTCTTTACCTATCATATCCCTTATCATTTTGATCTTAACACACTCAAAAACCTGACGGGAATGATCGTCGTTGATAATTCTTTTATTGATTATGTACAAGAAAATCATGCTCAAAAAAGTTTGGGTATCAAAACTATAGAATCAATCCCGCCACTTTTTAACGCAGAGAAATTTATTACCTATAAATCTTCGCAAGAGCCAACAAAAGAATCTCGAAAAAATTTTTTTAAAAAAACATTTAATATTACAATTAATAACAGTCCGATTATCGCTGTTGTCGGCAATATGTATCGTAATATCGAGCATAAAAATTATCCGCTTTTATTTCAGGCGATTAAACATTTAATTAAAACCAGAAAAAAATCTGTTCAGGTAATCATCGCTGGTGATGGTCCATCACGCAACACGGTCACCCAAATCGTCAAAAAATTAAATCTTACCAAATATGTTTATTTTCTGGGATTTACTGACAAAATTCCTGACGTATTACACCATGCTGACATGGTCGCTCTTGCAAGCAGTTACGAAGCATTTGGGATTATTTTTCTTGAAGCAGGACTTATGAAAAAGCCTGCGATTGGCGCCTGGGGTACCGGAGCTGAACAAATTATTGTTCATGAAAAAACCGGGCTCTTATTTAAAAAAGATGACGCACATGATCTGAGTAAGCAAATAGAACGATTAATCGATAACAAAAATCTTGCTGTACAACTCGGAAATAATGCGTACGATCATATTATTAATAATTTTTTACCAGCGTTAACATTTGCCCGACTCGAAAAATTTTATCAAAAAATTTTACAAAAAAATTAATTTTTAAACGAAAGGGTCTTATCGATATATTCAAAAAAAATCGTATCTATCTCTACAGGTCAAATTTTTATAAGGGAGAAAAAAATCATGACACGTAAACTTAATTATGTATTACTATCTTGCTTATTATTCGTACATACCATTTTTGCTGCAACATCAATAACACTTACCCAACGCCAACTGTGCGATTTAGAACTTTTACTTAATGGTGGCTTTGCTCCATTACAAGGGTTCATGAACGAGCGTGATTATAATGGCGTTGTTGAAAACATGCACCTTGCTAATGGATCGTTATGGCCTATGCCTATCACATTAGATGTCACAGAAAAAACTGTTCAAGCTCTTGCAGCTGACAAAAACGTTGAACTACGCTCACCAGAAGGCGTTTTGTTGGCAACGATGAACGTAGAAGATGTCTGGAAACCAAACAAATTAAAAGAAGTTGAGTTCGTATACGGTACAAAAAATACCGAGCACCCAGGCGCCGATTATATTTTAAATAAAACAAACGAATATTATATGGGCGGCAAAGTTACTCTTGTATCTATGCCTAAACATTATGATTTTACTGATCTACGACGCACCCCTCAAGATCTTAAAAAATATTTTAAAGATAATAATATTACTAAAGTTATTGCGTTTCAAACGAGAAACCCAATGCACCGTGCGCATCAAGAGTTAACGTTTAGAGCTGCAAAAGAAACCGGCGCTCATCTTCTTCTTCACCCAGCTGTTGGTTTAACCAAACCAGGAGACGTTGATTATTTTACGCGCGTACATTGTTATAAAGCGCTTCTTAAATATTATCCTGAAAAATCGGTAACGCTCAGCTTATTACCAATTGCAATGCGCATGGCTGGCCCACGCGAAGCATTGTGGCATGCCCTTATTCGTAAAAATTACGGCTGTACTCATTTTATTGTTGGTCGTGATCATGCAGGACCAGGTAGCGACAGCACAGGAAAACCATTCTATGGACCATATGATGCACAACAATTAGTTTTAAAATACGCAAAAGAAGCAGGTATCACCCCTGTTCCATTTAACGAAGTTGTCTATCTTCCAGAGCAAGATACCTATCAAGAAGTTGACAAAATCGCTCCTGGCACAAAAACATTAAGCATCTCCGGAACTCAATTAAGAAAAATGTTACGAGATGGCAGCGAACTTCCAACATGGTTTACCTTCCCTGAAGTTGCACTAGAATTGCGTAAATCATACCCTCCACGCAACAAACAAGGCTTCACATTATTCTTCACCGGACTTTCAGGCGCTGGTAAATCAACCGTTGCTAACGCATTGGCTGTTAAACTTATGGAAATTCAAGATCGAAATATTACTATGCTTGATGGTGATATTGTCAGAACATACTTATCAAGTGAACTTGGATTTTCAAAAGAACATCGCTCACTTAACGTCCGCCGTGTTGGCTTTGTTGCAAATGAAATTAGCAAAAATGGTGGTATAGCAATGTGCGCTCTTATCGCTCCATATGCTCAAGATCGTCAACATAACCGTGATCTTATAAACACTCAAGCTGGTTATATCGAAGTATATATTTCAACAAGCTTGGCTGAGTGTGAAAAACGCGATCTTAAAGGCTTATATGCAAAAGCTCGTCAGGGTATTATTCCTAACTTTACGGGCATTAGCGATCCATATGAAGCACCAAAGAGTGCAGAACTTGTTATCGACACTGCTGGAAAAAGTGTTGAAGACAGCGTTAATATGATTCTTGATTACCTGAAGAAAGAAGGGTATATCTCGTAAGAATACGTAAGAATATCTTAAAACCCCTCTCAGAAAAGACCTGGGAGGGGTTTTATTTTCTAAGCAGGTCACGATGAAAAATAAATTTTTTTCTCGATTACTCTTTGTTATTTTTATCTACTTGAGCTCTTATGTATGTTTTAGTGTTAATAACGACACAATAAATATGTTACAAGAAGAGTATGAAGTACTCGAAACAAGCAGAGGTGAATATGATACTCGTGCAGACAGTTGGCTTAATGCAGCACGAGAAGATGCTCTTGCTATAACCAAACCAGAGATTTTTATTAGCCTGGGAATGAATTGTGCTTGTGCTATAAATTTTGAACGCAGAAAACTTAGTGAAGCTTTTTTTCCGTTTGATTGGAATATCACACAACCCGATTCTATATATCGCATCTTAGAAAACGATTTTAAAGATTTTCTAAAAATAGAAAATCTCGTCCTTCAAAAACAAGAAAACTTAGATCTTAAACCAGCTCATCATCCTTGGCATAAGGCTTACCATGTTTTAGATAAATTATATAACATTAGAATTATGCATGATTTTACAAAAAAAGGACCTCCTCTGCATGATTATGAACATGTTAAAGATAAATATTATCGTCGCGTTGCTCGTTTTTATCATGCACTTACATTAAAAAAACTGGTCTATTTTTTTAGAACAATTATCACAAAACAAGAAGCTCTTAAGCTGAATAATCTTATTAAGAAAAAATTTCCAAAACTAAAATATACCCTTGTTGTTATTAATAATACTCCAGAATTTAAAGAACCATGGAAGATCAAAAATATCAAAAACTTTTTTTTAAAAAATGCTGCAAATTATGAAGAAACAAAAGAATGGGATGTCGTCTTTAAAGCACTTAAAATGAGCAAAAACGTTAATAAACCTTTATAAAAAATCGGTGTACCATGAAAAATAAATTTTTTTCTCGATTACTCTTTGTTATTTTTATCTACTGGAGCAGTTTTATATGTTTTAGTATTGATACTATTGATAATAACGACATAACAAATTTGCCCGATTTTTTATACAATATATTACAAGAAGAGTATGAAGCACTCGAAAAAAGCAGAGGCGATGATGGTATTCGTAAACCAGACTGGCTTAATACTGCACGAGAAGATGCTCTTGTTCTAAAAAAGCATAAAATTTTTATTAGCTTAGGCATGAACTGTGGTTGTGCTCGAAATTTTGAAAGACGAAATCTCAGCGAAGCCTTTTTCCCGTTTGATTGGAATATCACAGAACCCGATTCAATATATCGCATATTAGAAAACGATTTTAAAGATTTTCTCAAGCAAGAAAACTTGGTTATTAAACCTGGTAATCCGAGAATGTACCATGTTATAGATACAGTATATAACATTAAAATTGTTCATGATTTTACAAAAAAGGGCACTGCACTGCACGATTATGAACATGTTAAAGATAAATATTATCGTCGAATTGCTCGTTTTTATCATGCACTTACGTTAAAAAAACCGGTCTATTTTTTTAGAGCAGTTATAACAAAACAAGAAGCTCTAAAACTTAACCAGCTCATCAAGAAAAAATTTCCAGAACTAAAATACACACTTGTTGTCGCTAACAATACTGAAGAATTTAAAAAATCGTGGGGTATCAAAAATATAAAAAACTTTTTCTTACATAACGTTGAAGATCCTGAAGAAATAAAAGAATGGGACAAAGTTTTTAAAGCTCTTAAGGTAAAATAAAATAATAAAGGGAGATTGTGCGCATAATCTCCCTTTATTATTTTGTTAGATTTACTTGCGAACAAGCAGCGTCTGTCTTCCAGAGAAAACTATTCTATAACCATCTTTTATAGCCTGAGGGATAACAAGTTTCCCTTTTCCTCCATTCATGATATCAGTATCGTCAATTAAAATAAGGCTTTTTGGATGCAGTCTATGTTTTGCTGCAAAATATGCTTCTAAATGTTTTTCAGCATAATCGGGAACATCTTCACTAACATCCCAGGCATCAAGAAATAAGAGATCTATCGGTTGATCAAATTTTTTTAAAAATCCTATACCATCTTCGGTAAATGCATGAACGTTGTTAAAATTTTTACATGCTTCTTTCGTTATTTCTGTACTTTTAGGCTCAATATCTACCGTATAAACATTTGCTAATGTATGTGCCCATATAATAGTACTATGTCCTTGCAAACAATGCCTACATCCAATTTCATAGATAGGGTGTGGTATTGGATTTCTCATTGAGCCAATTTCGACGATATTTTTCCCTTTTCTTTGTGAAAAAAGTTTTACAGTTTTTTTCAAATATTCTAGAGGATACTCTCTTTTTTTTCGAAATTGTTCTTTAATACTTGGCGTTTGTCGTTTACGCAGAGTTTGTTGTTTTTTACGCACAGCTTGTTGAGTTCTTATCTTTATCTCACGAGAAGTAACTTCTCCTACAGCATCCTGCAAAAAAGTAACTCCTAATAAAAAAACAAATGCTTGAAAAAATAAGAAACTTTTTTTCATAGTCTCGCCCTTCTCATCAAAAAATATATCCTATCAAAACTATCCAAAAGCTATCCAAGAACTTAAACAGAAATCAATCTTATTGGTAAAAATATTTCCCAATAAGCGAAAGCTTTTCTAAAACAATGTGATCTTGTATAAGAAGCTGTTCAACAATATCATGAAGATCTTGAATATCATGCTCTTTTTTTCTCAACCCCAAAAGCATTGATGCTCCAAGAGCAATTCTCAGAACAGCAAGCTCTTGATATCCTTGCGCCATCAAAACTGGCTGTCCAACCAGACAGCATTGTTTTGCTACACTTTTTTCTCTTTCGCTTACACCTTCTGGTAATAGATCAGTAATATCACGAGCCATCCATGCATGAACTTTTTTAAGTTGATTAAAAGACAACGCTTTTTTATCACGAGCTGAGATAATTTTTACCGGTATAATAGTATTAACTCCACCAAGCAATGCCCATGGTTCTGCAAGCGTAAAATTTGCTACCTGACCATGCAAAAGTTCTACATGCGGGGTTTTTTCTACAAGCGCTTGTACGCTACTAACCCATCGCGAAGCACAGGTATCACGAATTAATTCTGGAATTTTATATACATTTTTGATCATATATAAAGCTGCTGACCATCGTAGAAATAATCCAATATTCTTATCGCGCGAAAGCATTGAACGTAACACCGTTAAACGGGTATCGACTTCGTATTTTGTGACATAAGACTTAATGCCCGTTGGTAACTGATCATCTGTTATATTTATAAACTGAAACCCTTCTTGTTGGGGAATAAGTACTGCACCAGAAAACGCAGGACCTTCAAAAAATTTTGATCCCGTCATAAGAACACAAATATTTTCTTGTAAATATTGGGATACTGTTTGGTCACTACAGCGCATCTGTGCCATATCGACTACGACAATTAGCGACTCGTGATATCTTTTTTTTATGTTCTTTATAAATTCAAACGATGGAATTCCCATGCCTGTTTTAGAACAATGCACTGCATGCAAAATGACATATTGATTTTTTTCTTCTATAGCTTCAGATATAACGTGTTCTAGATATTTTTCTAATTGTTTTTGTGATGGCATAATACCGGTCATAGGATCACGGGCAGGAATTGGAAAAGTCGTAATATCCTGTTCTGATACACCATGAAGTAATTGTTGTTCAGAAACTTTAGTCCCATTAGGAAGATACGCGTTAAAATAGCGCAACCCACACGCTAACGCTGTCCCGCCACCCAGTTCACCGGCAGCAAGCACAATATTAAGAACACGTGAGCTTGATGACTTTTTCTCATGTTGCTTTGATCGTGCAAGTCCCATGAGCGAAAAAATCATCTCAGCATCGGTTCCTGATGGGGTAAGAATAACGTATGGGTTAAGCTTTTTACAGCCAAAAACATCTTGAATATCTAAACGTACTTGATGGGTAAGATCTTCAAACATATCATCAAGCTTATTTTCGCATAACGCCTGAGTTAATAATCTATGTCGGGATTGTGCATATAAAAAACTATCTTCTGTAGGGAAAGAACTGGTACAGCTCGAGCGCAGAATTATAGTATTACATGGTTTTGGTGCCGTATAATATTTACTCACTCCTGACCGATGGTCAATATGTAAACGCTCATCACCTCCCGTTGCCATTAAGACTTCGGTTGATTGAGCAAGTAAACTATGATCGTCGCTTGCGTGTATATACATGTGTGACAATAAAATCAAAAATCTTACGATAATAAATCTCTTCATGACAAGCCCCCTTTAAAGAGACGCTAGTAAACGATTTAAGACAAACCCATTGCTAGCTTACCCTATGAACAAAGTCAATAAAAGAGATAATTAATAAAAAATTATGCTCCAGCCCTCAGTATTTTCATATAAATTTTTGACATGACCGACGATAAAAGATTTCTTAACGTAACCATGTCATCTGGTTTTACCGTTAAATCTTCTTTTGTTAATTGGCCAAGATCAGATCGATATTTCGAAACATGCATTTCAGTTAAATCACCATTATCTGAGATAGCCTGTGGTGGAATCTTCCAAAATGCTTCAAGTACTTCTGCAACAATTTTTCCATTATTATTATACATAACGCATACTGCTCGCATTGTCGGATCATAGAGCTTATTATTTACGCTAATATATTGTGACGGCTCATACTTTTCGACAATAAACGTACTATTATTATCCCCAAGCCAATAATCATAGGTTATTGTTTTTGAAGGACGATGCGAGAAATTATATCGGGCTTTATGATTCTTTTTCTCGACTAATACTTTTTTCAAAACGTTATCAAGATCTTCTTTTTTTGCCATAATCACACCATTACTCCGCGAAGAATTAACCGGTTTGATCATATAATAATCAGCCTGAAATTCGTTAATAATATCACGCGCAAGTGTGGGCGTATATTCTTTGGGGAAACATTGCGCATAAGGTCTAAACTGTTTAAGCTCTTGATCCTGAAAAAGCTGATCAGTTAAAAACTTACTATTTGAATGATGCCGAGAATACTGATTTATAAAAATAAAGTCTGGGTATTTTTTGGCAAACTTTTTTATCATCACATGAGACATATCGTCTTTCACAAGAAGAATGCCTTTACATCCTTGAAGAAGAGCTTTTTTTTGTGCTGGTTTATTACAAATTTTTTTAAATTCACTATCTCTTTCAAGATAGGCGAGATTTTCAACATAGCGCCCAATATTTTTTAAAAAATAATCAAACTCTAAACGATCTTTATCGTAATGTGAAAACTGCCCATCCTGAACATCATGGGGAAGAATCCCGATATACCAAATTGGTACGTTAAATTGTGTAAGCCAGTCCCAAAATCTATGCCAAACAGCACCTTTGTTACCAAATACTTCGTCATAAGCGCGCAAACCAGCCTGCGGGCCATCCTGAAATTCAAGAATTTTTAATACACCATGATTGTATTTTAAATCAACACAAAAAAAATCGATCGAATTTTCGGGATTTGTAAAAATATTAGGCACAAAAAAACTTGTTAATCCTGCCAGAAAAAATATACCTACTATTTTTTTGAAACCACTCATCCTACGCCTTTCTTAAAAAATAACTATTTTTATTCGCCTTCGCCAGAATATACTCACCTGGAATGAATGGCCATATGCTGATAGGCTACGGCGTAATGAAGCTGATCTCAGCTTCATTTTTTCTAACCCAGCATCTGCCAAAATAGTTAAAAAGTCAAAAGACGTTTTGGTCTTATAAAGCGAACAAGCGCACAAAGAGACCTGCGCGAACTTTAGGCATAAAAAATGTTGTTTTGGGCGGCATAACCTGACGGGCGTCGACAATATTCATGATATCATTCACATGGACCGGATAAAAAACAAAAGCTGCTTCATACTTATTATCTTTACATGTTTTTTCGATATCGTGTATTTCAAGAGACCCAGGAACACAAATAATATTACTGTCTTCTCTAATTTTAATCTCAAGAGTATTACTATCAAGATTTGTCATAATAGGTATCTCACTCAAAACCAAATCATATAATATCGACGCATCAAGCGTGCCCACTTTATTTTTTATATTTTTCTTTCGTTTGTTAATTTCAGCATCTTTTAAGAGTAATCGATACCAAGACCCATGCAGATACATACCAAATGTTTGCGGTCTTGATGGAACAGCATCTAACCCATCACAAACAGCTTCTATAATAAAAAGTTCTTGTAATAGCGTAAGAAACCGTTCTGGAGATAAACCATTCAAGCTTTTAACAACGCGATTATAACTAATGACATGCATCTCGTCTTGGGCATATAAAGCAGCAAGAATATAGTTAAACGGTTCTTTACCCGTATACGTATTCCCCCGATGCATCCGACCAATATATTGCAATTTACTTTTCACAAGCATGCGATGGTGACCATCGGCAATATAAATATCTTTAAGACATGCAAAATATTTTTTTATTTTGTTTATAGTCTGGATTTCATGCATAACCCAAACGGCATGACGAGTCCCATCTTCAGAAATAAAATCGACTTCAGGAACTTCTTGCATTTTTTCAGTAATTATCGCGTCAATATCTTGTGACTTTTTATAAAATAGCATAACAGGGTCAATATCAGCTTGTTGTTTTTGCAATAACCCTTGTAACCAAAGTTCATTTTTGGGTTTTGTTAATTCATGGGGCTTAATTTTTCCTAACAAATAACCATTTAAATGTATTTGAGTAAGAAGAGCAATCGAACTTTGTTGGCCATTTTGTTGGCGATAGATATAAAAAGCAGGTTTGCTATCAGGCACCAGTAAATTATTTTTTACAAATTTATGTAATGCTTTACGAGCTTGTCGATAAATTTTTTTATAATATTTTCCATCGTTTAATGACAAATCAAGTTCAGGACAAAGAATATGCAAAAAACTTTGGGGGTTTTTATGGGCAGTCTGACGCGCTAATAAACTATTAATCATGCTAAACGGTGGGCACGTTATTACATGCTCAAGCCCCGCAGGCGGCCTATATGCCGTAAACGGCTGAATATTTATCTTTTTATTATGACAATTATTATGCGTACGATAAAACGCATAACTATCTGACCCAAGAGCAAAAATTAAACTAAATAATAAAAAAATTTTAGATTTAAACATAACTCCCTCCCGATATTTTTAAACTATGTCCTCTAATATACAGCATGAGTCAAGTAATCAGCAAGTTACCTAAAAAGCTTTGTGATTGACAACAAGTTTTTTCGTTTCTAGGGTAAGAATAATTTTTTACAAGATTCACGATAGTTTTTGCCGTACGTATCCCTCCATTCGCCCTTCGGGCTCCATCCCGCCGACGCTCTTCGTAGCTATGGCGGACAGGCGGGACGAACGGCTTTCAGGAGAGTTCGTATGAAGAAATTCTTATCCGGTATCTTATTTCACCTTATTTTTCTTACAACACTTATTTCACAACCAAACCCCTATCCTGCTGATATTTCGTTTTGCATTGCAGATCTAAAATATGACGGGAAAAATATCAAAATTTGCGAACTTGGCGATGGCGTCTTATCAATGTTTCAAGGACATGACAGTATTTACACCAAAGGACAAATTTGGTCTTCTTTCTGGGATTTTTTGCAAGAGTTCCAAATCCCCTGCTGGTTTGTTGGTATAAAACCTCATCGAACCCGCTATCAAGAAATGTCGCTTGGATATTTTACAAAACTTGGTGGCCGGTGTTTTGATAAGATTACCAAACTCGAAGAACAAGAACTTTTCAAAAAAACATCACATAAAAAAATTAATCTTGAAAGTATTCGCCAAAGTTTGGGCTGTGTTATTTTGAGAAACAGTTTTGCCCCAACGTATTTGGTCACACGGTCGATGTCAAAACACCCGTCGCTTATTTTTCTTGATCGATCAACAAAAACGTTTATCTCAAGCAAGTTTTTAACCAACAAGCTCTTTCACGAAGCCGGTCTTGCATTATTTCGTCCCACGTGTAAGTCATATTCCAAAACGTATACAGAAAATCTTGCGCGTGAGATTATTCGCGATATCCCCGGTAACATCTATGTTATTAAGCCCGTTAATGCTGCAATGGGCAATGGGGTTATTATTGTAGAAAAACAGAATCTTGATAAAACATTGCGCTTAATTTTTGAAGATACTCATAAAGACTTACCTGAATATCTTATGCACGATACAAGTTATTCGCACTGGAAAAAAGATAGTAATAATATTTTTCTTGTCGAAGAATTTGCCGTATCAAAACCTCTTACGATCGAAGAAAAAACATACGATCCAACAATGCGCATTATTTTTGTTTTGTATAACGATCTTGGTCTTGCGCATGTTAAATTTTTGGGAGCGTACTGGAAGTTACCCGCAAAATCGCTTAACGAACAAGCAACACTTACCGAATGTCACAAATCCAAAATCGCGGCAGGACGAACGAGCTCTGCTCAAGTAGACATAGAAGACTTTAAAGCCGTTCAAGAGATCTTAGAGCCCGTTTTATGCACGGCGTATCTTAAGATGCTTGAGAATACCTATAGAAAAAAAAGTTAATAAAAATTTATTCTAAAAATTTTTTTACTTTTGGACGTTTAAACTTAAGAGTATAGTCTTTGATGGTCAGCCCGGCCGTATCTTGTGCATCACGGTCATACCCATGTTTAAGTAAAATACCCATAACATCTGCGTTATCTTCTTGTGCAGCACGATGTAACAGCCCACCTTCGATATCAATCGATTTTGAAGAACAAACACAGCATAGAAAGTTCGATAAGACCACGTCTTGGGTGCGTAAAACATGTCGTTCAGATTTATCGGCCGTCACACGCGCCAAAATACGAACAATTTCAAGACTTTTTTGATAATCAGATTCGGGCGCTTGATTTTGTTTTGTTTGAAATACAGATTCAGCAGCAGCCCATAAAAAAGAACAGTTTTTAATTTTGTACGAATTAAAAAAACGTTGCACCTCTAATCTTTGTTGTTCGTTAAACTTTTCCATATTGTTTTTGAAGTCATTCACGAGCAAATCTAATATCGTTTTATCGTCAAGAGCGGGTATCGTCGTTGTTTCAAACGCACAAACCGTATGAGCATCTGCTTGCGCAATAGCTCCCATCAATTCATTCATAACTGAAAAAATTACAGCGTCATTACCTGAGTTTTCTTGATCTTCTGCTTGATCATCATCAAGATCAAGCTTCTTAAGTTCATCACTGACTTCTTGATCTTCAGAACTGATGGGCGAAACTGGTGAATCCGATTTACTGTCATCTTCACCTGGTTTATGAGTAGGACTTGTATCATGCGCACCAGATTCTGATTTGTGTTGTACATGAACAACCTGTCTTTCTCCAGCTTTTGCTTGTCTTTGAGCGTTTAATTTCACACGGTCTCTTCTCATATGGTCTTTTTTCATACCTACAAGACTGGTCATGTTCATAATCAATAATAAACTTAAAAAAACAGTTTTTATCATGATCCCCCTCCTCTATAAAAAACAAAAAAGCGTTACCATTTGTAAAGCAAGATGCGCTTTTACAAACGCTAACGCTTTTTATTATCTCAGTGCAATAATACTTGCGATCCTGCGCGTTTGTTCTTCAAAAACCCGCACTTTCTCAGCATGTGCAACAACAACTTGGCAGTTTTTTTCTTGCTGCTTCTTTCCATTGCAACCACTCATGTTCTGACAATCCAAGCATATTTATTTGTTTATCTTTAGGCATTAAGAAGCATTTTATGGCCCGTTCTGCAGACTTACTTTCATACCAAAGGGCATAGGATAGTGGGGTCCATCCCATTTCATCTTCAGCAGTAACATCAAACCCATGATTTAATAGAGTTCCCACAATATGACCATTGTTTTCTTGTGCTGCATGATGAAGCAACCCACCCTTAACATCTTGTGCTTTTGAAGTACAGGGACCGCAACATGGTAAACAAAAGAACGACAAGCACGTAGGAACTTCTCGCGTACGCACAACATGGCACTCAGTTTTATTTGTTGTAAGTTTTGCCAAAATTTCTACAATTTCAAGACGGGGTTTATAGCAAGGATTTCGAACATTTTTTGATTGAAGAGCATATTCAACAGCAACCCACAGAAAAGAACAAACACCGATCTTACTCAATACAGAGTGAGAATCGAATACTGTTTTTAATTGACCTCTTTGTCCGTCATTCAGCGCTTTATAGTTTTCTTGAAAGCCATTGACAATTGCTTCTAATTTTTTTTCATCAGCCTTCTGGAGCTGCTGAATGATTTTAAGATTTGCATGCTTCACGGCATAAAACAATGCGCGCATGGCCTCAAAACTTTTTGCATCGTTGAAATGATCGGCCTTAATGTCTTGGTGTTGTTTCCAATCAGCATTTGAAAGGTCATAACCGGTAAGTTGTCTTTTCAGCTGAGTCATACGGTACGTACCAGCGCCGTCTTCTTCATCCTCAATATCAAAAACTTTAACATCGTTAGCGAGTTTGTCGGCACCATCGTCTACAACTTCAGGACTTTTAGCCTCTTTTCCATCTTTATTTCCATCTCGTGCCTTGACCGTAATCGCAAGAGTAACGCTTTTCCGTTTTTTCTGCCCTGCTGATGAAGATGAATCAGTACTTTGTCGACTTGCAGTACTATTATTACTATTACTAGAAGCATCCGTACCACTCTGGGTAGAGCTATCACCAGTACCTCCTGTCACTGGCGCGATGACAACGTCTTTAAGCACTCGCTGACTTCTTACTGATAACGATATGCCGCTCACTGATTTTTCATCAGCGCCTTGGTGCATACCCAAAAGATTGGTCATATTGCTTATACATACTAGACCTATAAGAAAAATTCTTATCAACATCTCCACTCCCCCCTAAAAAAACTAAAAACCTGACATACCCCACATATGTCTGATTTTTAAAAAATAAAGATACCGTTTTAAGATTAACGTTTTTTTTAAGAGCAGTTCAATAATACTATATTTTGGTGTCTAGAAGCTCGGGTTTACAACAACTTTATGATTCCCAAACGCGCGATTGCTTAGCAACAAACCTTCTTTGCCCCTGCACTCGCCAAAAAAATTTGAGCGTTTGTACCCTTATATCTAAAAGCATAGGTATACGCCGTCCATCCAGCCGTATCTTTTGCTTCAAGGTCATACGCGTTTTCAAGTAAAATATCCGATACGTCTTCGTTATTTTCCTGCGCAGCCCGATGCAACAAACCACCTTCGACATTAATAGTTTCTGAAGAGCAACAGCATAAAAAACCAGGTGAAATATCTTGAGTACGCAAAACATAACGCTCAGACTTATCGGTCGTTATCCGTGCTAAAATACGTACAATTTCAAGACGTTTTTGATATTGATCTTTGGATTTGCCATCTTTTTTTGCTTGAAAAGCACATTCAGCAGCAAGCCACAAAAATGAACACAGCTTTATCTTCGTCTTATCTAATAATGTCTCATAATGTCCGAAGAAAATTCGCGTTTGATTTTCTTGATCGTCTTGATCTTCTTGCTCTTGTTGCGCCCGCAATGTCTCAACATTCTCTTGAAATTTATTGACGAGAAAATCTAATAATTTTTTATTTTCTTCAAACTTTTTAACGGTTTCGACATCTGCTTGATCGATAGCAACGAGCAACATATGCATAGCCAAAAGAAGTTGTTGACGATAATCTGAACTTTCACCCTGCTCTTGTTTTTGGCCAAGATCATCAAAATTAAAAACTTCAAACGCTTTCATCAGCTCTTGATGACCTGCGCCATCCATAGAACTAACACGTGAACAAGCGCGGGAATTTTGAGGGGTTTTCGAAACCGTAGGGCTTGCAACTCTTGGTTGCACCACAATTGACGTTCTTGTACCAGAATCTTGTTCTTTCTCTTCTTTACTCATCCCCAAAAGACTGGTCGTATGTATAAGTAATAACCCTAAAAAAATAATTTTTATCATGATCCCCTACCTCCTGAAAAAGTTAAAATCCTCAGACATCCTACATCATATTGACACGTCTAGCTTTTATTATAATAACGCTTTTTTTATTCCCAATTCAATGATTTGGCAGTTTGATAGCCCAATAATCCCGATCAAAAAATAATTATTCGTACTGACTATTGGTAAGAATTTCACCCAAAACTCTAAAAATTCATGAAAAACACGCAAAAAAGTGATTTTTTGACGTTTTTACGAATTAATTAATTTTCTACTTGAAAATATTTCTATAAAGCTGTTATGTTTAATAATAAGAGAACTATGCGCTTATTGTGAACTCTATAAAATTTTGGGAGAAGTCATGACGTTAATTCGATTCATAAAAAGTATGTGTCTGTCGCTGGTTATGCTTGCGATGGTGATAAATCTGTTTGGTATGGAAACAAAACACGAAAGAGCACATAAAGAACATAAAGAACATCCTAAAAAATCTAAAGGCCGCCAAAGTCCTCAACCACTACAAGAAATGGTAACACCCGACACTATAGAACAAAATTGCACAAAAGAAGATTTCGTGTTTCTTGATGCATACGAAAAAATACCGAAAGGGTTTCTTGGAAAGAGAGGGTCTCTTCGCCAACAAGCACTTGATAAGCTTGATAAAAAAGCACAAGAAATCGTTCAAAAAATCAATCAAGCAATCGCTGAAGAAATGGCTCAGGGTAAAACTGAACACTATCAAGCTCGTTTTAAAGCATCAAAAAAATTTTTTGATATCTTGCCAGAAGGTTATTTAAAAATGAAAGTGCGGGAATATTATTATACCAGTACCAAGAACAACGGGTACCTTGATGGTCTTCCAATTGGAACAATTGTGGAGAGAATTAATCAGGCACCTGAAGTAGATTTGAGCCAATTAGGACTTAAATCTATTGATGGAATAGCCGACTTATTAGTGATACAAAATGAGGAAAAACCAATTACAAATCTCTACCTATTAGGTAACAATCTGCAAACAGCAAATATCCCAAAAGAACTGACCTCTTTAGAGTGTCTCGACATAAGCAATAACAAGGAATTATCGGAACTAAGTATACCAGCCACACTGACCAAATTAGAGTATCTCCTCCTACAAGCTAACAACTTGGAGAGTGTAAGTATCCCAACAACACTGACCGCTTTAAAGCGCCTCGCCCTAAACCATAACCCGCTGAAGACACTGGATCTGCCAGGAAAACTGTCTTCAGAATTGGATCTCGTACTATCAAACACCGAGCTGAGCGCTAAAGATCAAGCGTCGTTAAAGAAGAGGTTCCCAAATGTTAATTTTAAACCGTTTTAGTTGATGAAAATTTTCTAACAAATTTGTGAAAAAAACAATGAAAAAGTGAGCTTATTTTTAACGCTATAATTTTGGAGAGAAATATGAAGTTAATTCGATTCATAAAAAGTATAAGTATGTCGCTGGTTGTTATGCTTGCCATCGCGGGCAATCTGTTTGGTATGGAGACCAAAAAACACGAAATAACTCATAAAGAATTTAAAGCACATAGAGCACACGAAATGGTAACCCCCCACACTATAGCACGAGATTGCACCAACAAAGATTTCGTGTTTCTTGATGCTTATGAACAATTACCGAAGCGTGGAAAGCGGGGGCCTCTTCGCCAACAAGCACTTACTTTACTCGATAAAAAAGCACAAGAAATTGCTGAAGATAAAGATGCAGAAACAATATTTAAGGACTTACCAGAAGGTTATTTAAAAATGAAAGTGCGTGAAATATATTACAACAAGCATGGTAAAAAGATTGACGGCGACTGGGGACCTAAGATTAAAGAAATTATGCAAGCCATTAACGGGGCTCCGAAAGTAACTTTGGGTTCTGTATTTATTACATCGTTTGATGGAATAGCCGACTTATTAGTAATAAAAAATGAGGAAAACCCTATCAAAGAACTCAAGATATCTAATAACGACAATCTAAGAAAAATAAGTATTCCAGCAGCACTAACCGCTTTACAGTCCCTCTGGCTAGACTCTAATGAGTATGTTGAAGAAGTAGATATCCCAGATACTTTGACTGCCTTGAAAGAGCTTGTCGTCAGCAACCAGTCGGGCATAAGAAGTATCCCAGGAACACTGACTGCTTTAACAGATCTCTCCATAACCTATACGGAAGTAAAAGAAGTAAAAATACCAGCAACACTGACCGCTTTAAAGTCCGTCTGGCTAGACTCTAATCAGCTAACGACAGTAAGCATCCCAGAAACGCTGACCGCTTTAGAGTTTCTTAGCCTCAATCATAACAAACAGCTGGAGACGGTAAATATCCCCGAAGCAGTGTCTAAAGATTTGGAACTCAAACTAGAAGACACCAAATTGAGCAAAGAAGATCGGGAATTATTAAAGGCAAGATTTAAGAATATTAGTTTTTATAATTGATAAGAGTTTTTTAACAAAAATAAAAGGAGAATTATTATGAAGATGATGCGTTTGATAAAAAGTATGGGGATGTCGCTGGTTATGATACTTGCGATGGCTGCCAATGTGTTTGGTATGGAAGAGACCAAACATGTAAAAAAAGTGAAAACAGTAAGACATGAAACCCATAAAATTGAACGTCCAGAGGTTAAAAAAGCAAGACCTAAAAAAACTAAAGGAATTAAGAGTAAGATTGCTCAAAGTGGAGACACAGTACGTTTAAATTTACTTAAATTGAAATCTCTTGATCCATACAAGAAATTATTGGTGGCCCACAATAAAGAAACACCAATCACCATACTTGACCTTTCTTTTAATAATTTAGAAATAGTAACAATACCAGAAGAACTGACAAGTCTTGAGGATCTTGATATATCTAATAACGAAAAACTTAAAGAATTAACCATAATTATACCAGGTCTCAAGCTCGACAAACTCGATCTTAGTCAAACCCCAGCATTGCAGCAGCTTAAAATATCTGAAGGTTTGTTAAGTCCTAGCCAAATACAGAAAATACATAAAGAGTACCCTGATATAATAATAAAAATTGTTGAATAAATAAAAAGCCCCTCGAAGTTTCGAGGGGCTTTTTTTATGAACCTATGGCATGCCCTAACGGGCACCCTTCGAGACGCAAGGCTCCTCAGGGCGAGCGCCAAAAAAAATCATGAGCACAAGCAACCTTCTGTGCACTCTCCATAACAACAATAGTTATTATCGCATAAAAATTTTTGCACCTGAGCTTGACGAAGCTTTGTTTGCTCCTCTAAATATTGCCGAGCGTTTTCGCATTTAAACCATTCAGCATACATATATGCTGTCCATCCATCTTCATCTTGTTGATTAATATTCACACCATGTGCAAGCAAAATCTTTAAAACATCAACATTATCTTCTTGCGCCGCACGATGTAACGGGCTTCCCCCATCAACCTTACAACAACAAAAAACACCCGGAAGACAACAAAGCAAACAAAACCATGAAAAACATGGTGGTTTTTTGTCTCTCAGTCTTTTTATTGGCCGTCCAGGTAGTTTATCTATCACTAATGCCAAAATTTTTAATCGATCTTGATAAACAGCGTTTTTTTCTCTTCTGTGTTTTGATTGAAGTGCATATTCAACAGCAGCCCATAAAGGAGAACATGCTCCTATATTCTCTAAGACTGGGTATTTATAAAAAATTTGATCTTTGATTCCTGTTTTACAAGCTTCTTTAATGTCTGGGCAGTTTGTTATCGCTTGAACAGTCTTAACATCAGGTTGGTCTATCGCTTGATATAAGTCTTGCATACGCTCGAAAGCACTTTTCGGTTCTTCTACGCGTAACATATGAACACCAGTTGTTATGGTTTCTAGATCTATTACTTCAGCACCCTCATTACTGCTCGCTGGGCTACCTGCAGAACTTTCTGAGGGTGAACCTGGTGTTTTTTGATCTGGTGAATGTGTTGGACTGCTAGGACTTACGCGTGTAACCTTCTTAAGTTGAGGCTTCTTCCTGTCATGTCTTTCATGTTTTTCATGTTTTCTTGGGTGCCCATCTGGATTATCAGAATGAGAAGACGAATGCCGTGAATTTCCCGGAGATGGGGAGCGTGAACCTGATCCGCTTGAGTGATGGCTTGCGCGATGGTGTGAGTGATGGTGCGAGCCACCATGATTTTTTGATGGTGGTACATCATGACTCGTTTCGTCAGGCTCTTCTCCAGGCAATTTTAAGTGTGACGCGTGAGACGTTTTTTTTGATGACTGCGTTTTTTGACCCTGCTTCTGCTGCATGGCATCAAGAATATCGCTTGTAAGAAAAGCCAGTATGAGAAAAAAAATCTTGTTATACTTCATAAAAAATAATCCCTCAAAAAAATGGGTTCTTAAGGGATCATAGCAGCTAAAAAAATAAAAAAAATAGCCGAACAATATTCGACTATTTTTTTATTTTTTATAATACAAAAAGACAAGTTTTTTGTGCTTATATCAACAAGTACAGTGCTCAGTGTATCCAGGCTGGTCTTTTATAAAATCTAAAATATCAGGATCTTTGGTATAACAACTCCAACAACAACCACATGTTAAAGCTTTGATTTTATTAACATTTGCCCCACGCCCCACTAAAAACTTTACCTGCTCTTTTGCTCCTGCAGTCACTGCATAGAACAAAGGGGTACATTCTTCGCTATCTCCGTCTTCAATAATATATTTTTTCAATAACGCATCCATCAAAATACAATCATTTGTTTGTGCAACACGATGCGTTGCATAACCATGTACCGGAATATATGCACAACAAAGTGGAGTCAGACAACAACAAATAAAATACCAACCACAATTAATTGGATAATTTTTTCTTAATGGGTAAGGTTCCCAGTGAGTGTCTTGAGGTTCTATAATAATTTTTACTATTTCAACAAGTTTTGCATGCCGCTCTTTTTCACCTTTTTTGAATGCATCAAGCGCAAACTCGAGCGCAACCCATGCGGGTGAACAAGGAAACTTATCACCCACAATATCTTTGAAGTGCGCAAATTGTTGGGCTAGTTTTAGTTTGTTCGATTTGGTGAGCTTGCGATAAAAGTGGTTATTACGCCATCCCTTATCAATCACCTCTTTTGCACGCTTAATATCAGCATCTCCAGCCGCTTTATATAATGCAGCCATTGCGATATATAAATTTGGTTGTTCTTCAGTTAATTGTTTATTCTCATCGGCAAGCGATAAAGAAGCTACACCCGTTTCTAGCTCTTTCATGTCATTACTCGTCTGAGTTTCTTCTCCCTCTACTTGCATGGCGTGCGCACCAACAAAACTGATGGCGAGTACCAGAACTACCCATTTTTTCATCTTTTTCATTTTTTTCACCGATCTTCTCCCATAAAAATAAAAAAACCAGATATCCTGTTTATGGTATATCTGGTTTTTATTAAAAAACAAAGAGATTGGTTAATCCCAGCTTAATGACCCTGCCGTTTGATATTCAGTAACACGCGTTTCAAAGAAGTTTTTCTCTTTTGATAAATCGGTCGATTGAGACATCCATGGCAACGGATTTTCTTTGAGATAGACTTTCGGTAAATCGATACGCTCAAGACGACGGTCGGCTATGTATTCAACATAGCTACAGAATTGGTCGGGATTAATGCCAAGCATACCCTGCGGGCACGCATCAAGCGCATATGCTCTTTCTAGTTCTACAGCTTGTTTAATTAACCCGACAACTTTGTCTTGAAATACTTGATCCCATACTTCAGGATTTTCTGCTTTAATCGTATTAATTAAATCACACCCAAAACCAAGATGTAGGCTCTCATCACGCATGATATATTCAAATTGTTCGCCAATACCAATCATCTTTTTTTGGCGTTTGAGCGCAAGCATCATGGCAAAACCGGCATAAAAGAAAATGCCTTCCATGATGACGTAAAAACCAATAAGATCGAGTAAAAACTTTTGAATATTGTTCGAACTGTCGGTCTTAAAATTAGGATCGAGCATTGATGTTGTCAGGCCAACAACAAAATCGTCTTTTGCTTTAATCGATGGGATTGTCGCATACATATTGTAAATATCATCCGGATTAAGTCCCAATGTATCACAACAGTAAATAAACGTATCCGTATGCACAGCTTCTTCAAATGCCTGACGTAAAAGATATTGGCGACACTCTGGATTGGTCACGTGATTATAGACTGCTAAGACTAAATTATTTGCGGTAAGTGATTCAGCTGTTGAGAAAAACCCCAAGTTCCATAAAATCATGCGACGTTCGGTTGCTGTTAAAAACGTCGGCGACTTCCATTGTTCGACATCTTTTTGCATCGAAACTTCTTCAGGGGTCCAGTTATTGGCAACACCGTCTTTATAATACTGACGAGCCCATAAATATTTCATGGGCAAAATTTTGTTCGGATCAGTTGAGGTATTGTTAATAATACCGTTCTTTTTCATAATGCGCTCCCCGCGTTATATAATTAAAAATTTATTGACACGATTCGCACGATTCTTCGTTAATAATACTGCATTCCATTGCTGACATCGGTGCACTGGTAATTGGCCCAGCAGCTTGCGCTCCGGTAATATTTTTGTACTCACGACGTTGGGTAAACCCAAACTTTTTAGCATCAAGCGTCGATTTTTCGATCTGGGTTGCACCAAGTGTGCGTAAATAATAGGTCGTCTTAAGTCCAGACTTCCAGGCAGCAAGATACACGTCGTTAAGTTTTTGTCCCGATGTCCCTTTTAAAAAGACGTTATGCGATTGGCTTTGGTCAATCCATTTACCACGTGCGGCAGAAACTTTAATTAACCATTCGGCGTCTATTTCAAAAGCTTCTTTATATTTTGTTTTTATATACGCCGGAATATTATCGATCATCTGGATATTACCATCGTAATATTTTAACTGATCAAGCATATCTTGGTTCCAAAGACCAAGCTTTTTCAGATCGTTTACTAAGTATGAGTTTACGATCGTAAATTCACCGCTCATGTTTGATTTTACATAAATATTTTTATAAATAGGCTCTATGCATGGGTAACATCCTGCTATATTTGATATCGTCGCTGTTGGTGCAATAGCCATGAGATTTGAATTGCGCATGCCATGTTTTTTAACATGCTCGCGCACAGGAGCCCAGTCAAGCTTTCCAGCACGTGAGACTTCTATGGGCATGCCACGTTCTTTTTCTAAAAGATCGATAGTATCGATAGGAAATATATTTCTGTCCCACTTTGAATTTTTATACGAACTATACGCACCAAGTTCTTGCGCCAATTTTGACGAGCCAAAAATAGCATGATACGAAATTTTTTCCATGATTTCATCAGAAAATTCTAATGCTCGAGGATCATCAAATGGGATATCAAGCATATACAAAGCATCTTGAAAGCCCATTATGCCAAGACCGATCGGGCGATGCTGTAAATTTGAATTCTTTGCTTCTATTGTTGGATAAAAGTTTATATCAATAACACTGTCAAGCATGCGTACTGCTGTTTGAACGGTATTTGCAAGCAGTTCTTCATCAAGTTTGCCATTAATAATATGCTGAGCAAGATTAACAGAACCCAAATTACAGACAGCTGTTTCTTCGCGCGACGTATTTAACGTAATTTCAGTACATAAATTTGATGAATGTATAACACCGACGTGATCTTGTGGGGACCGAACGTTACATGGGTCTTTAAATGTAATCCATGGGTGCCCTGTTTCAAATAATCTACTTAACATTTTGCGCCATAACTGTTGCGCAGGTATTACTTTAAAGATCGTAATTTCACCAGTACGTGTTTTTTCTTCATATTTTTCATAAGCACGCTCAAACTCTTGCCCATATATGTGATGCAAATCGGGTGTATCGTAGGGCGAAAAAAGCGTCCAATCTTGATTATTAACGACACGTTTCATAAATAAATCACAAATCCAGCTTGCTGTATTCATGTCATGAGCTCGACGACGTTCGTCACCGGTATTACGTCGCAAGTCTAAATAATCTTCAAAATCGTAATGCCACACTTCAAGATACGCACATGTTGCACCACGTCGGCTGCCACTACGATTAATTGCAGCGACAACGTCATTTGCAAGTTTTAAAAATGGGACGACGCCTTGACTTGTTACACTGATACTGCGAATGGGAGAACCGGTGCCACGCAATGACGTCCACGAATTACCAAGGCCACCTGACCATTTTGAAAGATTGGCGTTATCTTTTAAGCATTTAAAAATATGCTCAAGTTCGTCGTCGACATAGGTCAAATAACATGAGCTTAATTGTGGGTGTCTTGTTCCGGCATGAAACAGTGTCGGCGTTGAAGAAACAAATCGTAACGTCGATAAAATATTATAAAACTCGATAGCGCGTTCGTTTTTATTTTTATCTAACAGAGCAAGCCCCATAGCTATACGCATCCAAAACGACTGAGGGAGTTCGATAATTTTAGAACCGTTTTTTAGAAAATAACGTTCGTATAACGTTTGAATGCCAATATATCCAAATAAGTTATCTCGTTCGATGCACAAAGCATTCGATAGTCTTTCAAGATCAAACTCAAGCATGCAAGGATCGATTTTGTTAATAATAACCCCTTGCTCAAGCCCTTCAATAAATTTTTTACGATACGCGTCAGGCAATG
>Ga0207111_10013_pt1 | contig 60824 bp, 49 predicted proteins | sample Alteio_BWMinHeat_71_FD_153577 | JGI IMG/M metagenome (GOLD analysis project Ga0207111, IMG submission 153577) | Enriched cells from forest soil in Barre Woods Harvard Forest LTER site, Petersham, Massachusetts, United States -... | ecosystem: Environmental > Terrestrial > Soil > Temperate forest >... | reverse complement strand
TTCATTACAACTGAAGTGCAGCCTTGCTTATTCAAAAAGCAAAGGCCGGAATTGACACTTAAATTCCGGCCAAAAGAACGGCGTTTTGCTTAAAAATCTGCACGGCGTGGCTCAAAGGACGAGGGCACGATCACACTGCCGCTGCCATTGATGAAATAGGCGTCTGCCTTGATTGTGTTCGGCGGTGCATCGCAGGCAAGCACCGCATCGCCGCCATGCTGCGGACCAGAATTGATATCATAGCCCGCGCCATTGCCGATGATCTTGAAAACTGATTTGCCGGCCGGGATTGTAAAACTAATCGTTGCCGGAGGATTCGGTGGCGCTCCCAAGGTATCGTTGGCGGTCAAGGTGCAGCTCAAGGCTTGATCGCTGGTGTTCTTAAAGCCCCATTGCGTAAGGAATCCGGTGAATGTGCTCCAGCGCGGGTTGTAATAAGTAGTATCAAGAACGTGCAGGTCAAGCAGTATGTTTCCTGTGGTCCCGGTGGTAATGCCAACAACATAGATTCCTGTTGCAGGCGCAATCCAGGTGCGGCGACGATCAGAAAAACCAGACAGGAGCGGATCACTAAAGGTGTTGCCGTTCACAGTCAGGGTGTCTGTCAACGGCGTAGTGCACGGTGTATCCGTAGAGTTGTACACGGTAGTCGCTGCCACGTAGATGCCAGTGTCTGTCAACTGTGGGGCTTTCGTCTCAAGCGAATAGGAATGTCCGGCATAACCGAATACGGCGTACCAATAGGTAATACTGGCCCCACTCAGGAAATTTTGAATGTGAATGCCGGTTGCGGGTAAATATAGAGGTGCAGTACAGGTTGTGGTTTGGGCAAAGCCCATATTTGCCGACAAAACCAAAGTCAGGACAATCAATAGTTTAAGCTTCATTTTTTCTCCTCATCAATTGGAACTAAAAACACGCTTTGCCGGCCCAGCAACTAAAGTACGTGGAAGCAGGCTTGTTCAGATGGGGGGATGCCAATTTTTATTCTGCTACAGACAAGGCCTAGTAGGTGAACTGACTTTAGAAATCGTTTCAGCTAGGGCGTCTTTTTTTTATGACTTTATGAATTTTGTGTCGCTAAAGGCAGGCCAAGTTCTTGGAGGTCCTGGACCCAATGGGTGAGAAGCAAAATCAGCCTTTTCAATTGTCTTTCAACAGCTCTTTGAAGGTTGATTTCCAAAGATCGCGAGTGACCTCGGATGGTTGTTGTGGCAATATGACACTCATGAACGGAGAAAACGTCGTGAACAACCGCACAAAAAACGCTGCACGTATTGCAATGCTCGGATTATTGTTTGGATGGTTTTGCGCTGGGTGCAATAAGGGCGTGGCTGTTCCAAGTGATTGCCAGAGGTTCCTCGACCAGTTTTTTCAGGCGGTTAAGTCAAACGATGTTGGAAAACTACAAGAGCTTTCTTTTCCGGAGAGCGTAATGGACCTCAGCGGAGTGCCACAAGAGGTCGCGGACCGGATGCGCGACGATCATAAGCAGATGGACAAGACTCAACTTGAAAAGATGAAGCAAATGTTTGGTGAATTCGAGAGTTACTCTGTGGTAAGCGTGGAAGTGACTCCAGTCACCGCGGCTGACTTGGAAGCTGTAAAGATGCAGGGGGCAAAGGATTTTTCGGCAGGGACTCATGCCGTGATTATTTGTAAGGCAAAATTCTCAAAACTGTCTGGGCAGTTTGCTTTCGAACTCATTAAAAAGGCTTCAGAGTCGGAATATTTATATGAAGCTTACCGTTTTGAAGCACAATGATGATGTGGGGAATGTTTTCAACGGAGTGCGGACACAAACACCGCCAAAAGAAGGTTTGGTAGCGCTAACGGGAATCGAACCCGTGTTTTAAGATTGAGAATCTCACGTCCTAACCCCTAGACGATAGCGCCACTCACGGGGACAAAAAAAATTATAACAGCAATGCAGCCTGAGCTGAATTGCTGCGTCCCTTGTTAGCGCTCATCCTCGCCCGCCCACAGATCAATGCCCCAGATGGAAGCGCCGGGTTCAACGCACTCCAGGCCTACTTGGCCTTCGGTTTTAAGTTCGCGGCTGCCGACCCAGGCTACGCGGTAGATGGCTTTTTCCTTGCCACGTTGAATGGTTACGACATCGCCGGGCTTGACTGAGCTCCGGACGCCGCCCAGCCGTGCGCCGCGCGGGCTCGCATTCAGCGTGCATGCCATTTCGGTCTTCGGGCGCTTGTCTTGGTCCATGATGATGACCTTCACAGGAAGTGCTATTGGTGTGCGTTGTTCGCGGCGTTTGCCCATTTTGGAACTTTCCGTTTCTGGAATTTACAGGGACTCAGCGCGCGCTTTGCAGTCCGCGCCAAAAAGAATAAAGATTTGCTGAAACCCAAAGGAGGAGGTAAGAAAGAATATTAATCCAAATTGCTCAAAGCTGCAAGAAATTTAGTTAAACCAAAACGGGACAGCAGCCAGATGCGGCAGAGCCACAATTATAAGCGCCGCCGAAGTCAAGTCCCAAAATGAATCGATTTTCAGTGCCCTTGTTCTTCCAGAAACTTTTCGACTTCCAGGGCAGCCATGCAGCCGGTGCCGGCAGCGGTGATAGCCTGGCGGTAGCGCCGGTCCTGGACGTCGCCGCAAGCGTAAACGCCCGGCACCTTGGTATGGACATAATCTCGCGTAACCAGATACCCATCTTTATCAGTCTCCAGGGCCCCGTCAAACATTTTGGTATTGGGAATATGGCCAATTCCCAGGAACATGGCGCTCGCGGGGAGCGTACTCAACTCGCCGCTTTTGACGTTGCGCAACTTCAGGCCCGTTACTTCTTTCTTGCTGACGTCGAGCACCTCTTCAACCACGGTATGCGGCAAGAAGTGGATCTTCTCGTGACTGCGCGCACGCTCCAGCATGATCTTAGATGCGCGAAAAGCTTCGCTGCGATGAATCAGAGTGACCTTGGTCGCGAAGCGTGTCAGGAACAGGGCTTCTTCCATGGCCGAGTCACCACCGCCGATCACAGTAATCTCTTTGCCGGAAAAAAAGAAGCCGTCGCAGGTGGCGCAGGAAGAAACGCCGTATCCAATCAGTGCCTGTTCGCTGGGCAGTCCGAGCCAGCGCGCGCTGGCTCCGCTTGCGATGATCAGGGTGCGGGTGCGCAGCGTTTCTTTTCCCAGGTTCAGCACAAAAGGCCTCTGGTTCAAGTCGGCGGAGACAACATGTTTCAGTTCAATCTCGGCGCCGAAGCGAATGGCCTGCTTCTTCATGTTTTCAATCAGCTCTGGCCCCTGAATCCCTTCGGGGAAGCCGGGAAAATTTTCCACGAGTGTGGTGAGTGAAAGCTGGCCTCCGGGTTCATGTCCTTCGAGGACAAGCGGCTTCAAGTTGGCGCGTGCAGTATAAATAGCGGCGGTCAGCCCGGAGCATCCCGAGCCGAGAATCACTGTGTTATGAACAGAATCATGCATAGTTGTTGGATTCCAACTTTTCTTTAAAGTTTCAGAGTCACAAATCTTAAGGTTCGTTGAACTGGTTTCGTGCCCAGCCTAAGGCTGCTTGCTCGGCGGAGCGGGCAGCCCAGGCTTCGTGCTTTTCGGCTTGTGGGTTTCCGGGCTATTTGTTTTTTCACCCACTCCCAGCCGGCGCAGGTCGGTAGGCACGGTGGTGCGCACATTCAGCGCCGTGCGGTAGTGACTCAAGATGGCCGAGGCTTGCTGAAACAGCGGATCATACGCGTGCTGGTCAGCTTCCGGGCAGCGCGCCAGCGCCACTGACGATTTGCCGAAGCGCTCGATGCGAACATGGTCCACCGGCGTATCGGACTTTAATACCTGGGCAGGATCTGCGCTCGCAGAGACCTTGTCTTCCATCGAAACCTGGATCACGTCTTTCATTTCGCGCGACCGGAAAACCAGCGTCTCTACAATCCCACCTGAGTCTACGCTGATTGAGTATTGCACGCTGACAAAAGGGGAATCCGGCGGAAACTCTCTTCGTATGCGCACCCAGTTGGAAGGTGCACTCTCGCCGCTGACCACCTGCGAGGATCCCAGCACGGAACTCAGCCCCGCCGGCGCTTCGGTCATCGTCGTGCGCCCGCGCGATATCTCAAAATCAGGCGCAAAATGGATCTTTGCCGGCAAGCGCTCCAGTGCGGTGCTCAACTCCTGCTTTTCGGTTTCTGAAGGTGAACACACATTCAGATAGTTGATTTTGACCTGTGATTTGGTTCCCTCGGCCGTCTGCTGCGCAAATCCTGCCGCGCCCGCAAGTCCAGCCAGGAAAAAAGAGAGAAGCAATAAAGGTTTCCTCAGCACGAACAAGATTGTATTCGCCCAGCAGCCCGGCTGGCTATGGAAAAGCAGTTTCTCAACTGGCATTTGGTCTTCTCCACGCCTCTGCGGTGATTCCCCGCCATCGCTGGCAGAAAACAGGCGACTGGGAGCGGCAACTGGCAGCCGCTTTAATCCGGGCTACAATTGATCTATGGCAAATTTGATTCTAGTTTACGGAATGCGGCTGCTCCCTGCCGATGAAATTGTCGAAGTTGGCGAAGCTCCGGTGAAACTCAAGAACGGACACGAGGCGCACGTTACCATGCACGTGCTCGAAGGCAGCAAGGAAGACATTGAAAAACAATTGCGTACAAGTCTGGAAGCATTTTTCGATTTTTATCTGGAAATCTAAAATATTGAGTCATTGGGTCATCGGATGATTGATCCATTGGGTTCAATTCGCCCAATGACCCAATGATTCGATGACCCGATTACTCAATTCTTCAATGACTCAATTCTTCAATCATGGTGGTTCTTTAATAATGTCTCAATCGTCGAGAGAAATTCATCAATATCAATGGGCTTAAAAAGCACCGCAACTCCTTCCCGGTCGGCCCGGTCCACGGCTTCCTTGGAGGCGTATCCCGTGAGCAGCACGCACGGAACATTGGGAGTGCGCACCCGTGCTGCATCAAAGACTTCGAATCCCGTGCGTTTTTCTTCCAGCGAGAGATCGCACAGCAGCAAGTCGAAGTTCTGCCGATGCACCTCGCTGACCGCTTGCTTGCAGCTTCCAACCGCGGTAGCGGCGTAGCCTTGTTGTTCAAGAATCATCCGGTAAGTGAAGAGGACAGCCGCCTCGTCATCCACGACCAGGATGGATGGTTTGTTGTTCATGGCGAACACTTGCTCTATACCGTTTTAAACTATAGGCGATTCCACAATTACTGTATCCACTACGGTGGAAGAGCGGGCCTTTAGGCCCGCGTTGAGATGCCAAGCAAATGGGCTTCAGCCCCGGTGCCGCGCGGATGCACCAATTCTGGAATTGCTTTAGAACGGTTTCATGACAGCTTTCGGAGGGCAACGGCTGGTTCTTGTTTATCCGTCGCCAAAAACTGGCAACCGGCAACCTGTCCCGACGTGCCGTGGACTGCTATCGAACCACCGGAAGATCAATCTTAAAAACCGTGCCCTTTCCCAGTATGCTTTTTACGCGCATCTTGCCGCTGTGGTTCTCAATAATGCCTTTCACAATCCACAATCCCAGGCCTGTGCCCTTTTCGCCCTTGGTGGAAACAAAGGGTTCAAAAATCGTCTTGAGGATCTCGCTGGGAATTCCAGTTCCGGTGTCGGCCACGGTGAGGCGCGCCCATCCATGGATTCCATCGGACGCGGGAAAGTGCCGTGTGCGCACCTTCAGCACCGCCGGGCGCGTCGAAGCGCTGCCCTCGCACTCGCTGGACGGGGTTATGCTGTCTCTGGCATTGATCACCAGGTTTGAAACCACCTGCCTGAACTGGTCAGGAGAGCCCACGATCACAGGCAGCGTGGCCAGGTCTTTTTCAATTCGGATGCCCGAACGTTCCAACTGTCGCGAGAAGAGCGTCAAAGTATCTTCCACCACGCTATTGACGTCAATCGCGCACACCTGCTCCGAATGCCGGTAGAGGCCGAGCATCTGGCGCACAATACGCGCCACGCGGTCGGTTTCGCTTTTCAGGATCTCATAGATGGGCTGGGCCTCCGGCTTCATTACCCCTTGCATGAGGAAGATGGCATTCTTGATCGCCTCCATGGGGTTGTTGACCTCATGGGCAATGGTTCCCGCCAGCCGGCCGGTGGCGGCGAATTTTTCCATCTCGATCATGCGTCTTGTCATCTGTAACTGTTCCAGCTTGCGAAATGCTGAAAGGTCGCGCAGCACGGTAATGGTGTAAGAGACCTGTCCGCGCTTGTCATAAATCTTGCCCGAGCGGGTGTCGTAATCAACCTCGCCCTTGTTCTCCAGTGAATAGAGACGCAGACAGCCCTCCTGGCGGGTAGCAAACGAGAAGGTAAATGCCTGCAGATGTGCATCAAGCTTCACTTGGTTGTTCACAATGCGCGGATCAACCGTGCCCAGGCGAATCGGTCCGTCCCTGGTCTGGCGCATCTGGCCAAATAGCTCCTGGGCGAGGGAATCGAGCATCACCACCCGGGCCGAGCCGTCGGCCACAATGATGGGATCGCCCACGTTCTCAATCACCATGTGCATCAGGTCGCGGTCCTGGCGCACCACCTCTTGTGCATCTTGCAGGCGCTCCATGTTGGCGCGGAACTCCTGATCGGCGCGGCGCAGATCGGTAACGTCGCGCATTACGGTGACCAGCCCGCTGCGCTGTCCATCGCGGCTGAAGCTCGGCGTGGTGACGGCTTCAAATAGAACTTCTTCACCTTCGTGAATGTCAATCAGCGTCAGGTCGCGTGAAGAATTCGGGCTGCCGGAAACTGCCATGGAAGCGAGTGCAGCCGAAAACAGAAGGTTGTTGAGTTCAACTGCGCGCGCCGCACCCTCGGAGACTTCTTTTTCGGGAAGCTTGAAGAAGCGCTCGGCAGCGCAGTTCTGTGCAATCACCCTGTGCTGCGCATCGGTCAGGATGACCGGGTCGGCCATGCTCTGCAGCAGGGTCTGCATCTGCGCGATGATTGCGTCGTTGTCGCGCATGCGATTGTAGTAGTGGTCCACCTTGAACAAGCGGGAGAGATGTCCGTTGGCTGTCTCGATAAGCGAACGCAGATCGCTCATCTGGCGCTCACTCACCTGCGCCGGCATTTCCACCAGGACTGCGCCGGCGTAGGCCCGCATCTCGCAGGTGCGGCACACTTGCTCAGAAATTTCCAGGGCGCCCGGCTTGAGAAAGTTCTGCACGGCCAGGCAGGACCGGTTTCTGCGCTCCGCCTCCCAGCAAGCGTTGCGGTTCTTGAAGAGCACAGGATGGCAATGGATAGAGCGCCCGTTGGTGCCGGCCTTGGGGACCACCGCCGGCTTCAGGGAACGCAGAACGCCCACAATTGAATTCTCTCCTTGCCAGAGGGCGGTGGTGAACTTCTGCAGGTAACTCTGGCTGCAGTGGATGGCTGCGACCGGCTTGATTTCACCGCTCTCCATATCGAGCGCGACCACAAGGGCGCGTGGAAAGCCCAGTGCAACCACCTCTTCCATCAGGATGGGATAAATCTCGTCGGAGCGTTCAGCGGAAAGCAGCCGGAAAGCAGCCCGACCCCTTTCGGGAATCAGATCGCGTTCGCTCTTGGGCACGAGTTGCGGAGCTTGCGCGCGCATTTCTGGAGTTGCCATACTTCGAGAACTTTTGGACACAAGGATTCAACTCTTATCTGCGCGCAGCAGTCCGGCGCAGGCGCGTTGTAGTTTCAATCACCTGCGGCGCTGGGGTCTCTTCCGAGAGTTGCGGACAGGCAACCAGTCCCACCGGGCCGACGGCATTTGCGTGCTTAAGGTATGTATCAATCGAGGCCACCACCCGCGCCTCTGCCCTGATCAGGTCTATACCGGCTAGGGAGATGCGCACCCACGGGTCAATCACAATGCCTTTGTCGAGCACGCGATCCAGTACATCAATAAGACTGGAACCGCCTGGTACACGTTCAACCGCCATGTTTTCCTCCAGTGCTCACGAACTCCCCTGGCACTGCCCCTAACCTTTACAACCAGTCATAAATACTTTTCGCAGGAACCCGCGATACATGTATCAGGGCACGACTTGAGTCGGGCCGTAAAGCATGAAATGTCTCGGGCTTTAGCCCCTGCGGTAAAAATATTCACCCAGCTCACCAGACCCTTGTCGAATACGCGGTCGAGGATGTCTATCAGGTTCGTTGTTCCGGAAACAGTAGGGACCCATTCCATAGTAGGTTGTACTGCTTTAAATGAAGTATCGCGAACCGAGTGGTGGGCGTGTACCCTTTCGATTGCGCGTCCTGCAAAATCCTACCAACCTCGAATCGCGCTGCTAACCTGCCACAAACTTGCGTTAAGGAATGCTACTGCCGCTGCTGCTCCGTGTCAACGCAAGCCACACCTATTTTTTCGTATAACTTGCTTGAAAAAATCAGGTTTTTACCCGGGGCATTAACGAAAAGCACGCCAAGACTCAGTACCCCTCCGCAGCCTTGGATTCCGCCCCCTCCGCCGGAGTTGCATCAACCCAGAGGCGGTGTAGCGCCGGCGTCTCGCCAGCTGTCGTGTGGGCATGCTGCCCACACGTACTTTGCCAAAGTTCAAAACTTTTTTAACACTGGGCAACGGGCAACCGGCCACTGGCAACTGCTCCTACACTTTCACAAACGAGTACGGCGGCCACGGGCCGGTGAATTCAATACGTCGCTGAAACTGCCACTGGCGGGAAAAATTCTCCATGATGGAATTAAATTGCTGTTGCCGTCCGCGCGGCAACAGGATGGAAGCCTGCCATTCGAGCCCCGGCTGTCCGCCGCTTACCTTGCCCGCTGTTGCTGTCTCCAGCACAATCTGGTCCAGTGCAGCCGCCAGCTTTTGTACTTCAAGCGAGAGCGCACGTGGCCGGCTGCGTTGCTGCATCTCGTCATGCAGGGCAGACGCTTTGCGGCGCAGGTAATCCGGGCCCGAGCTGGCGCCTAGCCCGCGGGGCTGCTGTTCCAGAAAAACTTTAACACCCCACTCGTCGGCATCGGTGACATGCTGCAGGGATTTGAGCAGTGCCCGCTTGCGTGCGGTTATGTCTTGTGCAAGGGACTCTTCACTGTGAAATATCGTGCCCAAGCGCGCAGGCAAGACCGGGCCGCGGCGCACCAGCTCGCTCACCACCCGCTGATGGCGCACGCCGGCCGTCGCCAGCCAGTTGAGATTTTCCATATTCGAGGAGATCTTTTCTGCGAACCCACTGCGGCTTACACGGCTGATCCAGCAGGTAAAGCCGGCGCAAAGCAGCGGCTCGACCAGTGCTGTCCCGTCAACTCCCTCCAGGTGCACCGGCTCAAACTTGTGCCGTAGCGGCGCAATTCCATACAGATACAGCGAGGTGCCCAACGCGCTTCTATTGTGATTGCCTGTGGCGCCTCGTGCTCTTTTGCCCGAGTTTTTTCTGCTCCGCCTTTGGATTGCCGTTTTGTTTTTGCGCTTACTGGTCTTTGCAGTTGCCATAGTTCATGCGTGAACGATTTTACCCTGCTCCGCCCAGCTATTTCTTCGGGAAAATTTCGCATCACCAGCCAGGAAGCGGCTCAGCCAGCATGACCGGGGGTCAGAACAAGGGATTTGCCAAAACCCCCACTCTAAAATCTAAGCATCTGATAATAAATGACTTATTTAAACTTGAAAACTTTGATTAAAATTGAGGTTTTCAAGTTTCGATTTCCACAGTCCTCTAACCTCAACCGTATAATTTATCGGGTATAGTTCCGGTCATGGAGATTCTCCGCTACATCCGGCGAAAGCTTGCGGCGTCGGGCCTGCTGCCCCAGAGCCGCCTGGCCTATTTTTCGTTGCTGATGCTAGGCATGGACCTGCTCCTGGTACTGATTCGATGGTTGATCCTGCTGGCCGCGCGCCCGGAAAACGGTCCAGTTGCTGCACAGTCGGCACTCGGCGGCTGGATTGCTCTCTTAACATTTGTGAATGCCATACTTTTTGGCATTCTTGCCGTACGCTGGCTGCGCAACACATTAATGTGGCGCCTGCGCAACCGGCTGATCGTGACCTATCTTTTCATCGGAGTCATTCCGGTCGGCTTGATTGCGGCAATCGTTCTGTTGGGTGGCTATCTGATCGCGGCCCAGTTCGCGATCGTCCTGGCTTCGCATGACATCCACACGGAGATAGACAATCTTCAGGACGCCAATGCCGAATTAGCCGGACGTTTAGCCGATGCCGCTCGTCACGGTCTTCCCTTATCGCAACCCGGCATTTTGCAAGACAACTTGGCTGCGCTGTACAAAGATTTTCCTGGATTGCAGGTTACGGCCACCTTCAAAGGACAGAGTGAAATCTTCAGCGCACAGAGTACACGACGCGGTTCAGCTCCTCCGATTTGGATCAAAGGCCAGTATGGCGGATTGGTATCGGAAGACGACCACACTCTGCATCTGCGAACTGTGACGCTGACCCCGGTAGGCAACGATGTTCTTACGGTGCAGGCAGGCGTGCCGGTGGATGCCAGGGAGCTTTCTCGGATCGGCAGGAACCTGGGCGAAATTATCCTCGCCACCGGTCGCGTGGTCACCGACGCAGACGGCACTCAAAAGCTCGTCTTCGATATGAATAGTCCAGAAGGAAAGGTACGTGGCGGAAGCATCCCGCTTGCGATTAATTTCCTGGACCATGATGTTTCAGTTCCCAATCCATTCCCCATAGTGAACTGGCCGTCAGGCAGGAACGAAACTCTGTTCATGGTTGTAAGCACCCGGCCATCAGTCCTCTATCCGCGTCTATTCCTGACGTCCAGTGAATACGCAACAAGAATTAAAACCGCGTTGTTTGGAATTGCGGTCATGTTTGCGTTTATCGAGCTCGTCGCTCTGATCATCGGCCTGCGCATTACGCGCACCATTACCCGGTCGGTGGCTGCGCTTTATAAGGGCACCGAGCGCGTTAACCAGGGCGATTTTCATCATCGCATCGAGGTCAAAACGCGTGACCAATTGGCTGCGCTCGAAACCTCGTTCAATTCCATGACTACGTCGCTGGAAGCCCTGATTGCCGAGCAAAAAGAAAAACAGCGTCTCGAAAGCGAATTGGCCATCGCACAAGAGGTGCAGGGGCAGCTTTTTCCCAAGCTGGATCAACAGATTGCTTCGCTGGAAGTGCACGGCGTTTGCCGTCCGGCGCGTACAGTCAGTGGAGATTACTATGACTTTCTTATGCTTGGCGCAGAGCGCATGGGAATTGCAGTGGGCGACATCAGCGGCAAGGGTATTTCGGCCGCCTTGCTTATGGCTACAGTTCACTCTGCCGTGAGGGTATACGAATTTGAAGGGCTTCCCAGTCACGCCAGGCTGACCACCGCCGCCTTCGCAGCAGCCAGCAGGCACAAGGGGGGACTAGCAACCGCGGATGCCCCGAGCACGACAAACGGCAACGCAGCTCATTCGCCCAGCGAGGTCTTGTGGCTGCTTAACCGCCATCTGTTCCGCAGCACTCCGACGGAAAAATACGCAACCATGTTTTTGGGTGTTTTTGATGGCAGTAACCGGCAACTTACCTATTGCAATGCCGGTCATCTTCCCCCGATGATTCTGGGTGCAAATGGCGAGGTTCGCCGGCTGGAGGCCGGTGGTACTGTCGTTGGGCTGCTGGACAACATGTCTTATGAAGAAAAGTCCGTCGAGCTGCATTCCAAGGACCTGTTTGTGGCCTACAGCGATGGCGTCACCGAGCCGGAGAACGAGTTCGGGGAATTTGGCGAAGCCCGCCTGCTGGAGATTTTGCAGGCGAACCAGCAACTGCCTCTGGCGCGGCTTTCGGAAATAGTGACTGCCGCCGTGGTGGACTGGATGGGTGCTGCTGAGCAGCCCGATGATGTGACCCTGGTCCTGGCGCGTGCGCTTTGATGGAATTGATGTAGGAGATGTAGGATAGGAGCAAACCCATGCGAAAATTCTGCTTTTGGATGTTTGTGATTTCAGTTGCACTTTGCTCTTTTGCTCTCGCCCAGCAGAGCAAAGATAAAAAGGCCCAAGAGAAGAATAAGCCTCAGACCACGGCCACTCCTCAACCCACGCCTCAACCCACGCCCATGCTTCCTGATGAACAACGTCACCTGCAGGAGGCCGGGACCGTGTTAAAAGAAATCCTGAACATGCCCGACTATATCCCGCAACCCCTGCTCAACAAGGCGGAGTGCATTCTGGTTTTTCCTTCCGTCAAAAAATTTGCTATCGGCATTGGGGGCAGTTCCGGTCATGGGGCCTTGAGTTGCCGCACCGGAGAAAAGTTTAATGGTCCCTGGAGCCCGCCTTCTCTGTACACGCTCAAATCAGGCAGCATCGGATTGCAGGTGGGTGGTGCGTCCACAGATTTTGTCCTGCTGATCATGAATCCGCGCGGAGTGGATTCGGTGTTGCGCAGCAAGGTGAAATTGGGCAGCGATGCTGTCGCTACAGCCGGCCCCAGGGGCAGGGCGGCTTCTGCTTCCAGCGATCCCTCCATGCATGCCGAAATCTTCACCTATGCGCGTTCGCGCGGATTATTTGCGGGCGTTTCCCTGGAGGGCGCAACCCTGCGACAGGATAACGACGCCAACCAAAAGATCTATGGCCGCAAGGTTAGCGCCAGCGAGATCGTGCGCCAACAGGCCGTCACCGTAACCGCAGCGGGAGACCTCATGGTTTCCACGCTGAATAAGCTGTCCCCGAGCAATCTGGCGGACCGGGCTCCGGTCCGGTAACTCTTCTGGTACACCGGTATCCGAACACCCACTTTTCGAGTGAAAAGGGTCAAATTGGGAAGAAAACCAAGTATTTTGAATGTTTGTCGTGCACAAAACCCAAATCCGCACTAAAATTCTCTCCGTATAAGTTGCGTGGGGTATTGGTCCCCGCAACTCCTTGTGTAAAGAGAGCTGTATGCCCGTAAACCCCGGTTCAGTGCTGGTGTTGGTCTGCCCCCAGTGCGGCAAAAAATACAAAGGCGACCCGAGTAAGCCGGACGCACGTTATGAGTGCCCGGTTGATCAATCCACGCTGATCCGTTTGGATCTGCAGGCGATCGCAGCGGTGCGGCAAGCACGGTCAGAAGCCAACAGGCCCCAACCGGCACAACGGGAAGTTACTGATGCCGCCAAGCCGGATACTGATGGCGTTGGTTTTTCGCAAGACGATGTCCCCACGCAATCCCCCACACAGCCCTACACACAGTCCTTTAACGATCAGGATGCCACTCGTCTGCTCACTAGCACAGAAAATGATCAGGCCACTGTAAAAATTCCGCCTCCGGAAGCCAGCCGCGATGCTCGCCAAGGACAGGAGAAGATAACGCGAGAGCTCACCATGTCTTACGGGGAAACGTCCACAGAAACTCCCACCAAGGACTTTTCCAGCATGGCCATTCCGGAACAAAAGCTACAAACACAACCCCAGCCCGCACAATCCTCAAGCATCTCGCCTACCGCTTCCGGTTTTGTTCCGATGACCATGCCTACGGGCACAGAACTATTAAACGGATTCGAGCAGCGGCGCTCTGTCGTCGCTGCCCTCGAGCGCATGGGCGGTACTGATCCCGAAACCGGCCGGCTTATCCCGGTTTACAAATATGAGATGAAAAGCAAGCTCGGCCAGGGAGGCATGGGAGAGGTCCACAAAGTTCTTGACCGCGACCTTCGCCGCGAAGTAGCCATGAAGATGTTGCGCCCGCGAGACAGCAGCACGGTGGGGGAGGACGAAATGCTGCGCTTCATCAAGGAAGCGCAGGCCACAGGGCGCCTGGAGCATCCTAATATCGTCCCGGTGCACGATCTGGGAATTGATGCTGAAGCCCGCATTTATTTCACCCTGAAATATGTTAAAGGCCTGTCCCTCAAAGAAGTAATCCGCGGACGCCGCGATAACAAACAACTCGAAGACGGCCGCAAGTTCCGTGACGTATGGAGCGCGCGGCAGATGATTGAAATTTTGATCAGCATCTGCAACGCCATGGCCTATGCCCACAGCAAAGATATTCTTCACCGCGACCTTAAACCCGACAACATCATGCTGGGTAAATTCGGTGAAGTGCTGGTCATGGATTGGGGACTGGCTAAAATCCTGAGCACGCGCGTTGCCGCCAAAGCCGATTCCAAGGAACAGGAAGCATTCCTGGACCTCACCATGCGCGCCAGCCTGGACAGCAGCATGACCATGGAAGGCGCAGTCGCGGGTACGCCTGCCTACATGGCCCCGGAGCAGGCTGCTGGCAGAATCAGCGAACTTGACGAGCGCACGGATGTCTATTCCATGGGGGCAATACTCTACGAGATCCTTTCCAGCGAACCGCCGTATAAAGGCGGTACTGCGTTGGAGGTAGTGCGCAAGGTCAACCAGGACCCGCCGGCGCCGTTACAGACCGGGACGCACGGTTTTAAGCCCATTCCGCGTGAGCTCAAGGCGATTTGCGAAAAATCCATGGCACGCAATCCCGGCGAGCGCTATGCCTCAGCCCAGGACATGCGCAATGACCTGCAGGCATATTTGGAAGATCAACCAGTTTCCTGCTGTCCCGATACGCCGCTGGTACGGTCCATCAAATGGATCAAGCGCAATCGCAACCGGGTGACCGCCAGCGCTACCACAGCGGCTGCGGTACTGGCCGTCGTTCTTCTTGCCTGGTTTGGATACAAGCAATACCGGGTACACCAACTCCTGAGCTCTGCCCAATCTCAGATGGATGAGGGTAAAACGCGCTACAACGCTTATAAAAACTCCATTCTAAAGTTAAGTCCTGACGATCCTTATCGTTTGACCATGCAAGCCTCTGCCCAGGCCGATCTTGCGAATGTCTATCGTGAGAAGCTGCAAGGCGCGGTAGAGGACGCCACCAAGGCGCTCGATGTTTCTCCCGGCAACAAGAGCGCGCGCAGCTTTCTGGCGGAAGGTTACATGGAGTTATGGCGGCTGGCGCTGGCGCAGAACAATGACGAACTGATGAGTGTGTACGGCGGCGAGGTGCTGCGTTATGCGCCGAATCCGGAGGACTACAGCAAAGAACTGGATGGGCTGGGCGATCTGGAACTGACCGTCTCACCGGAAGACGCAGAAGTCTACCTTTTCCGTTTTGAAACCTTGCGCTCTACCGATCAACAGGGCAACGCCTTGCCGCCGCGCCTGATTCCGGTCCCCTTCAATTTGCAAACGCTCACATCAGACGCAGCTTTTCTTCTAGCCGAACAGAACCGGGCCAAAAGCGGGGAAGCGGTCATCAAGGGTACGCATTCCATCTTCCGGCTTGATCCTTCGACTGGTTCGCGCCTGGGTTCGGGAAAAATTTCAGTCCCCGGACTTCCTCCCGGCAGCTACATGTTGCTGGCAACCGCGCTGAATTACGGTGAGACGCGGGTGCCTTTCAAGATGCCACGCCTGGGAACGGTGAACCGCCACATTGATATGCCATTGAGCAGGGAAATCTTGCCCGGGTTCTTTTTCGTGGCCGGCGGAGACGTTTGGGTAGGCGGCGACAGCGCCAACGCTCTGCCCCGGCAGAAAAAGACCATAGCACCCTTTCTCATGTATCACGATGAAATCAGCATGGGCGACTACGCCCAGTTCCTGAAGAGCATTGGCGGAGCTGCCAAAAGCCATCTGCCGCGCGATTTCGGCAAGCCTCTCGCGGTGCTGACCTCCAGCGGGCTGGCTCCGGCCAACGGCAGCGATGCAACCCAGTTCGCTAAATCCCCGGTGCGAGGCATCTCTTACAACGACGTTATGGCTTACATCGAATGGCGCTCCAAACGCGATGCGGTCACCTACCGCCTGCCTACAGAAATTGAATGGGAGGGAACCTGCCGCGGCCCCGACGGCCGTAAATACTCCTGGGGCAATCAGCCCGGGAGGGGATTGGCGATTGTTACTCAAGGTTACGGCGACTCCGGCGCAAACATGAGTTGGAAGTGGGAAGACTACAAGGATGAATCACCCTATGGCGTCCACAACCTGGCGGGCGGAGTGGCCGAATGGACCAGCTCTCTTTACGACGAAAAAGCCAAGTCCACAGATCCGGTTTATGGACAGAGAGCAATTCGTGGCAACGCCTGGTCACTGCCTCCAACCGGGTTGGAGTGTGCTTTCCGTACCTCCGGGCAGCCTGATTATTTCCATCCTACGATCGGCTTCCGTTTAGCCGCCGATTGGCCGGTCAAGCGTACGGGAGCGCCCCAGGCGCCTCCGGACGAGACAGAAAGTCACGACCACGAGACTGCGACGGCGACTCCTAAGCCTTCACCCACGCCAACCCCGCGCAGCAAGATAGATGAGGCGCTGCATAAATTGGGGCTCGACAAATAAATTGATTCATTGAATCATCGGATCATTGAGTCATTGAATTAAAGTTTGAAGGCTGATTTATAAAGTACGATTTTGCTTCGGTGTTTACAGTGCTTTCAAAAAACCGTCGATTTCAAGAAATCATAAATCGTAAATCTTACTTCATACTTCGAACTTCTTGCTTCAAATGATTCAATGACCCGATGAGTCAATGACTCAATCACAGTCTGCGTCCACAATCCCAGGTTCCAGATGCGCTGCCATCATTAAAGGCAAAAGATCCGCTTTGCAGATCAGGATTCACGGTAATTGTGCCGAATCCGGCGATGGGTTTTCCATTGGGAGACTGGAGTGCAATTCCGATGTTGGGATACGTCCCCGCTCCGTCGTATGGCCTGTTGTTTTCCTGTCCGGGGGAGAGGCGGTCGCTCAGCGGACCAATGGTGAAGGCCAGGACACGATTGGAACGGCTGGGGAAACCGAAACCCACATCGCCCGCATATTTCCCACCACCACCGCCATAACACTCTGCGCCGCTTAACTGCTGCTGAAAGGGTTTTTCGATACGAGCTCCCCCGGCCATCGCCGTGGTCGCAGAATTCACCGATCCAAGCACGCTGTCAGAAGACGGATTCTGCTGCTTGTTGCAGCCCGCCAGGAAAAGAACAATCAAAATAACATTCAGAGTAAAAACGAGCAGAAATGTAGGTTGCCGCATCATTTCGTGGACTCCGATTCCTTGAATAGATTCTAAAGCTTCCAGAATTGTTATGTCGCACTTACCGAGAATTTCTGCTCTCGTTTGCGTTTTTTATTCCGGTCTACTTTGCGATTGTAGGACTGATTACAGATCTTAAATCTGAAAGCGTGAACTATCGCGAATCCGACGCTGCGGCGATGATCAGATCCAACGACAGGGAATGTGTGACAGGTTCCTTTGCATTCTTTGCTGTGCCCGTGACTGTCAGTTTGTAGGCGCCAGGTGGAGTGGAATTGTCAGTGAATAAAGTCAATACAGAGACAGAGTTGGGTGAGGCGAAAGGACTTCTGCCCGCTTTCAAATCTACCGAATCGGAGCTGAAACTGGCTTTGGCGCCGGAAGGTAAGCCGCTTACGCTCAGCGATATCATTCCTTGGTACCCGCCAATCGAATCGAGGGCCAGTGTGTAAGCTGTTCCTCCCCCGGCCTGCACGGTCGGTGTGTTTGGAGTCGAAGTGGTGAGAGCAAAGTCCGCCTGGGGAGGATGGACCACCAGCATCACTCGGGTGCTTCGCATGGGACTGCGGTGTTTACTCGCAGCCATGACCTGCAGAGGATAGGAGCCGGCAGGTGTCCAGTATTTCGTGGATATGGTGAGTTGAGAAGGAGGAGGCGTCCCTTGAGGCCTGACGGAAGCGGGACGAAAGCTGGCATTGGCACCCCAAGGTAAACCACCGATGCCAAATGACACCGATCCCTCATCACCCTTGATCAGCGCTAATGTTGTTGTGCAGCTGACAGCCTCTCCAGCAACGACGTCCAGGGATTCCGGTTTCGCCGATAACGAAAAATCAGATGCGTATACCGTTAAGCCTACCTGGGTGTCACGCTTGAGCGGGCCGTGCCTGGTTTGGGCAACCCCCGTGATCGTGAGCTCATAATCGCCGGGTGGAACTTTGTCCCCCACGACTACAGTTAGATATGAATCTCCCGAGTCTTCAAGAACCAGGGCACGATCTGGAACAACAGAGGCTTTAATCCCTTGAGGCAAACCGCTGACACTTAATGGCAGGATTGCCTGAAAACCGTTGATCGATTTGATGGTGACAGCACTGCTTGCCTCGCTTCCTCGAAGCACAGACAGCCGGCCTTCTGTCGTTGTGATTGAAAAATCAGGCGGTCCTGTGTAGATCGTCAATAGAGTGCCGGTAATATGGTCGATTCTCGTGTTCTTATCTTTGCCTTCGATGCTTAGATAGAACTTGTGCGGTTGTAGCCATTTTTCTCGAGACCAAATGTGAAGTGTAGATTTACCTGATCCCGTGATCTGGGGAGGTTCGAAGCTTCCGGTAATGCCTTCAGGCACAAAGCCTTCAGGCGCGATGGCCACCATGCTCAGTGCTACTGTACCCTTGTATCTGCCCATCGGTGTTACGGTGACGGAATAATCGGCTTTGCCACTGACCAGCAGCTTCTGCTCTCCTGAGACCTGCAATGAGAAGTCCGGCTTTTGAAGTCCACGTGCCACTGTCATAGTGCCGGTTTGTGTAGGGCAGTCGCGGCTCTCGCTCGCGGGCAGACTGATGCGGCGTTTGTGCAGAACCCCGAAAAACATTCCGTCAATGTAAACGCGATCTCCCGAGTTTATTTGTTGGTATTCGGCGGGAGTGAGTAAAGAGGTCATAGTATGCAGAAAGTCGTCGTCGCTCTCAGCACCGCCCAAGGAGACATTGCCCAAGGAGAAACTATGACAACCAATATGCAACACGTAGGGGCTGTTTCTTACTTCGAAAATTCCATTGCTCCGCAGCTTTATTTCGACGTAAGGTTTACCCTCAATAAGCACTTTCCGAATACCGAGGATTCGGTCTCCCCAATGGACCGCCATCTCTTCTTCCCACCGGTGTCTGAGCGCCGTGGCAGACTCCTTGTGTCTCTCAATCGGCGGTGCCGGCCGTTGGGCAATTCCTGTACGGCAAAGGCTGATACTCATGAGAAAAATCAAGCAGGTTGTCTTCATGGTCGTTCCTGTCGTGGCTGTGAATAGGCACACCAAGGCCAATTTGCTGTTACTTCATAGGAACGGCACGGTCGTGGAATCTTGCAACTGAGTTTTTCTGCTTTATGCCTCGATCAAAACGATATAAAGCTCTGCTTCGAGCGCCTGACTTCAAGCGGTTTGAGGCTCTTTTGCTGCCAACTCTGCCGCCATTTCTTTAATCCGCCGCAAATCCAGTTTGCCTGTGCCGAGATAAGGCAGGGCCTCAACGTGAAAAAATTGATTGGCGCGGGGCTTCCACAGTGCAGGCAGATCGCTGGCGGCAAATTTTTCCAGACAATCTTTCAATTGAGCGTCGGTCAACGTGTGCAGCACAATCAGGCGCTCGCCTTTCTTTTCGTCGGGTACGGCGGTGACGGCGAATTTTTGTTCGGTGGCGTCGGCCAGCTCGTGCAGGCGTTCTTCCACTTTGATGTGGGGAACCATCTCGCCGCCGATTTTACTGAAGCGGCTCAGGCGGTCGGCGATGGCAAGGAATCCGTCTTCGTCCAGGATGGCAATGTCGCCGGTGTTGTACCAGCCCTCGCGCAAGACTTCGGCGGTCTTCTCCGGGCGATTCAAATATCCCTGCATGACGTTGGGGCCCTTGACCAAGAGCAGGCCCTGTTGCCCAATGGGCTGGGGTTCGCCGGTTTCGGGATGGACAACGCGCACGCTGATGCCGGGCAGAGGATGGCCAATTTTGCCTCGCTTGGCGCCCACCTGGCGGAAGCCCGCCGCGCGGAAGTCGCGGGTATTGACGGCCACCACCGGAGAGCACTCGGTGCAGCCGTAGCCCTCGAGCGGGCGTATGCCGAATTGATCTTCAAAAGCCTGCACGATGCGCTCCGGCAGCTTCTCCGCTCCGGCCAACACAAACTGCACGCTGCCGAAATCTTCAGGCGCGCAACGGCGAATATAAGCCTGCAGAAAAGTCGGCGTGGCCACCATGAAGGTGATGGCATATTTTTGCGCCAGAGCGCCGATGACTCGCGCATCCAAGGGGTTGGGATGGAAGACAACTCCGGTTCCCAAAACCACCGGCAGGCAAACCGTGACCGTGAAGCCGAAAGAGTGAAAGAAGGGAAGTATGCCCAGGATGCGGTCGTGCTTATCCAAAGCAAAAACCTGGCCCATCTGCTGAATGTTAGAGGCGATGTTGTAGTGGCTGAGCATTACGCCCTTGGGATCGCCGGTCGAGCCGCTGGAAAAGATTACTGTCGCCAGGTCGTCGATCTGGGCAGTCTTGCCGCCGCTCAGATAGCGCAACAGCAAGGGGCGGGGTGCCAGCCAGGAGAGCGCGAGGGCAATAATCTTTTCACTGAAGCGCGGGTTAGCGGCGAGCTCTTCGAGCAAAATGACTTTCTCCGGTGGATGCACCGAAATTTTCTCCAGGAAGGCGCGGGCAGAGATCACCGTCTTCAGCTCGCATTGCTGGGCACAAGAGGCGACCACAGCATCAGAGGCGGTGTAGTTCAAATTGACCGGGACTTTCCCCGTGAGCAGCGCAGCGAAATTCACCAGAGTGCCGGGCACCGACGGCGGAAGCAGAATACCCACCATCTTCTGGTCTTGCCACACCCGGCGCAGCCGTCTCGCCAAAAAGATGGTCCGCGTGAGCGCCGAGCCGAAGGTAACCTTGGCCGTCTGGCCATCGGCCATGGCAAAACGTCCACGATGCTTTCTCGCCGTGCGCACAAAACTGTGGTGCAGCGGTTCAATCCGCTTCCGGCGGAGAGCATAAGCTTGCGTGTGCAGCTCTTGCACCGCGCGCCGCACTTCAAACGGAGGCGTATCGGGCGGCAGAGGCTTCCCGAAGCTCACAGTGACGTGGTAGGGGACCTCGCGGGGAATCTTCCATACAAAGCGTCCACGCTCGAAGCTGAAGATGCTTCCCCAGACTCCATCCAGATGCACGGGGATAATGGGCGCATCCACGTTCTTCATGATGCGCTCCATGCCGCGGCGGAAGGGAAGCATCTGCCCGATGCGGGTGATTTGGCCTTCGGCGAAGATGCAGACGATTTGTCCTTGCTGGATGGCTTCGCTCGCAGTGCGCAGCGACCGAATCATCTCCCGCGGGCGGAGCTGTGACGAAATCGGAATCGCATCGCCCAGTTTGGCCAGCGGCTTGATGAATGGCAGGTCGTAGATGTCCTTAAATATGATGAAGCGCACGAAGCGGTCGGTGGAGGCGACGAGCAAGAGTCCATCCATGAACGAGAGGTGGTTGCTGACAAAGAGTGCACCACCCTTGGAGGGAATATTCTCGAGCCCTTCAACCCGGATACGATAAATCGTGCGCGTGGCCATCCACAGCAGCAGCCGCACCAGAGCTTGCGGCAATAGCATCAGGGAATAAACTGTCGCTGCCAGCGTGAGCACTCCGCCAATCAGGAAAATCGTGGCAGGCGATAGATGAAGCAACTTCACGCCGGTGTGGGGAATGACGGCGCCGCTGGTAAGGGCGTAATAGCATCCTGACGCCAGGAACACGCCTACAAAAGAAAGTAAATTGGCGGCGGCCAGCACAGAGCCCTTGCGTTCTTCCTGCGGACGGTGCTGCATAACCGCACTCACCGGGACGATAAAGAATCCGCCGAAGAACCCCAGAGCTGAGAGCAGAACAACCACCTTGACAAAGGTGAGCGCCGGGACAAACAAAACCATGGAAAATACGGTCATCCCAATGGCGCCCAGCGGAACCAGGCCGTATTCGATTTTGTTCCCGGAAAGATATCCTGCCGTTATGCTGCCAACGCCCATGCCCAGTGCCAACGCCACCAGCAGATATCCGATGTGGCTCTCGTCGAGGTGCAGCACATCGGTTCCCAAAATGAAAATGTTGAGCTGAAGCAGTGTTCCCAGGAAAAAGAAATAGGCGTTGCTCATGATCGCCAGCCAGAGCAGGCGGTCCTGGCGGGCGTACTGCACCTCACGCCATAAATCGGCAACAAAATTGAAGCGGAACTTGCGCGCAGGATTGGCGGCCGGCACGCGCGTGATGCCGAAACTTGTTCCCAGGCCAACCAGGGCCAGTGTCACCAGCAGCGCACCCGACCAATACTGCCGGCCATGAAAGTACTGTGCCAAAATAGGACCGATCGCCGTGCCCAGGATGATGGCGAGAAAAGTCCCTAATTCAAGTACGCCGTTGCCCCAGGAGAGCCGTTCGCGAGGCAGCAGCTCGGGCATCAAACCATACTTGGAAGGGCCGAAGATGGCGCTGTGCACTCCCATCAAAAAAACCGCGGTCAGCAGCAACGCGGGAATAGAAAAAAATAACCCGCAAGTGGCCGCCAGCATGATGGCAATCTCGAAGACCTTGATGCTGATGGTGATGGTGCGCTTGCTGAAGCGGTCAGCGAAGAAGCCGCCATACATCGAGAACAGGATGAAGGGCACGGCGAAAATTGCGCCCACCGCCGGCACCATTCTGTCGCGCAGCTCTTGCGAGAGTCCCATGCTGAGCGCCAGCACGGTCACCAGCTTTTGCAGGGCATTGTCGCTGAAGGCGCCCTGGAACTGCGTGACAATCAGGCTCCAGAAGCCACGCTTCCAGTTTTCAGGCGCAACCGGGAAACTTGCGGAATGTGTTTGTTCCATAGATCGGAAGAGGGATTGGAGATGTTATAGCAAATTAAGCCTGTTGCTACTAGCTCATAGTTTAAGAACGGGGAAGTCAGGATTTCTTGCAAATTTGTTGGATGTAGCGGCTAAGCCGTCTAATTTCTTCTGTGCCTTCTGTTCCAACGTCCCTGCTCGCATTTGTCATCGTGAGCGCCATTTTTTGGCGCGAAGGATCTTGCGTTGGCAATACTACTTTTCAAGCACAGAAAAAACCAGACCGGTCTAAGCTCAAATTCCGTGGGCTTTTCTGACGAACCAAACGGCAATGGCCAACACGACGGCCACCGCCGAGAAGACAAGCCGCTGGGTATGAGCTTTCGATTCTGGGTCTTTCGTCAAACTGGGGCTGAGCAATGCACCAATCAGCAATCCTAATGAAAACCCACCAATGTGGCCGGAGTTGTCAATCACGGGAACTGCGGCGCCAATCGCCAGATTAATGACCGCAAAAAATATCAAGCTTCTAAGAGCTTCGTTCAAACGTTGCTTAGGGATCGGGAGCCTGCCAAGATACAGTGCCGTGATGAGTGCACCCGCCAGGCCGAAGATTGCCCCTGAAGCTCCGACGCTGGTGCGCATGGGATGCAGGTACACGCTTAGCAAACTGCCAGAGATGCCTGTCAATAAATAGATCAACAGGAAAGAGAGCCGCCCGAAGAAGTTTTCCGCCATCCTGCCCAAGTTCCAGAGGCACCACATGTTGGTGCCGATATGAAGCAATCCGCCATGAACAAATGTGGAGGTGAGCAGTCTCCAGGGCTGTGTCGTCAATGTCAGCGGGCCATAATCGGCACCCCAGCGCACAAGTTGGTCAACCGTGGGGTCGGTCAGAGAAACCCCAGAAAGCCCCATGGCTACGAACATCAATACATTGATGCTCAAAAGCGCAGTAGTGACAGGAAACTTTGCGGAAGGAGCGCGTGGAGCTTCCGCGGGGACACTTTGCCCCAGAATCTGCTGACGGCATTGCGGACAAAGTGGATGTGTCTCTCCGGCATCGCCGGAGAATAGAGGGCGGCCGCAGTTAGCGCAATTTGGCATAGGGTTGAGTCCTTGACCCGCAAGACTTAATACATTGATGCAAATGAGGCTTATGTAGATTGAGATTACGTCATCACAGCTTGTTCAATCCATCGAGGGCCGCAACTTTGTAAGCCTCCGCCAGAGTAGGATAATTGAAAACCGCGTCTCGGAAGTATTCAATCGTACCGCCGTAGCTAAGCACCGCTTGCCCGATGTGGATAATTTCCGCGGCCCGCTCCCCGATTGCGTGCACACCCAACAGCTTGAGTGTTTCCGGGTCGAACAGAAGCTTGAGCATGCCCTGGTCGTCGCCCAGCATTTGTCCTTTGGCCAGATCTTCGTAACGGGCAATGCCAGTCTCGTAAGGGACCTTGCCCTGCGTCAATTGTTCTTCGGTTGGGCCAACCATGGAAATTTCCGGAATGGTGTAAATCCCGTAAGGGAAGTTGTCCTTGGACCTATTGAAAGTTTTTCCGAACATGTGGCAACTGGCCAAACGTCCCTGCTCCATGGCAGTGCTGGCCAGGGAAGGAAATCCTATTACGTCTCCCGCCGCGTAAATATGGGGCACCGTCGTCTGGTAATGTTCATTGACCCCCAGCTTGCCTCGGTCATCAGCGCAGATGCCGGCTGCGCTAATGTTCAATTGATCGGTATTCGCCTGGCGTCCAATCGCATACAGCAGCGCTTCGCCATAAACCGTCTTGCCACTCTCCAATTTGGCAAAGACCCGGTCGCGCTCTTCCTGGATCCCAATCTGTACAACTTTTTCACCCAGGCGAAAAGTCGTTCCCAGCCGGCGCAACTGGAAGCAGAGGTTATCGAGGATTTCGCGGTCCACAAAATCCAGCAGCGTTGGCCGCTGGTCGAGCAATGTCACTTCGACTCCGAGCGCCGCCAGCATGGAGGCGTACTCCAACCCGACCACGCCCGCGCCCACCACAATGGCCTCGCGCGGAACCTGCTCCAGGCAGTGAAGCTGGTCGGAATCAATGATGCGTTTGCCGTCGAGGGGAATGTTGTCGCTATGCGCCGGGCGAGTGCCGCAGGCGATCACGACATTCTGCGCTTGCAATGCCAGCGGGCCTTCTTCGGTTTCGAGCTCGATGGTGTGTGGGCCAACAAATTTTGCGTTGCCTTCAAAGATGGTGATGTGATTACGCCGAAGCTGTGCCCGGATCACCTCGATTTCGCGCATGACCATGCTCTCAACGCGGACCGTGATGTCCTGGATTGAAATCTCTTCTTTCAGGGTGTAGCCGCGGCCATAGAAGGCGCGTTGGCGCAATCCACTCAAGTAAAGAATGGCCTCACGCATGGTCTTGCTGGGAATCGTGCCGGTGTTGACGCATACGCCTCCCAGCATCTTCTTGCGGTCAATAATGGCGACCTTTTTGCGAAACTTGGCGGCACAAATGGCCGCCTTCTGTCCGGCAGGACCGGAGCCAATGACCACGAGTTCGTATTCATGATTCGACATTGGACCGGGAGAGTGGAAAGTTGAATTGTACCGAAAATTCTCGGACAGCGAATACGCCTGCAGAAGACGCGGCGAAGAACGTAACGCAAATGGTACACATCCGAATTTTTTCTTTGGAATTTCATATTCCCATAACACGTCTGCGATAGGAATAAAGCTATGCGGGAAGCCTGTTTCGATACGGTCATCCTCTCCGATATTCACCTCGGCTCGGAAACCTGCCGCGCCAGCGACGTGCAGGCCATGCTGAAGAGCATTGCTTTTAACCGGCTGGTGCTGCTGGGCGATATCTTCAACGACCTGAACTTTAGCCGCTTGAAGAAAGAGCATTGGAACCTGCTTTCGTACATCCGCAAGCTTTCCAATCCCAAGCGCAATGTTGAGGTGGTATGGGTAGAAGGCAACCACGACCAGGGGTTAACGGACGTCATGTCCCACCTCGTCGGGGTCGAGGTCTATCAGGAGTACACCTGGGACTACCGCGGAAAGCGCTACCTCGCCGTCCATGGCCACCAGTTTGACCGCTTCATGATCAATAACCTGCTGCTGAGCGGAATTGGGGTTTTCATCTACACGCAAGCTCAACGTCTGCATTTTTTTGAGCAAAAGCTGGCCCGCTTTCTCGACCGCATGAGCACCTCATGGCTGCGCCTCTCCGACGTGGTATCTGCCGGGGCCCTGAATTTGGCGCGCCACCGGGGCGCCGACGTGGTTTTCTGCGGACACACCCACGAGGCCACTCAGCGTCAAGATGATGGCGTTCAGTATTACAACACCGGCTGTTGGACCAACTCCCAGGCAACGTATCTCACTGTGAGTGAAGAAGGCGTGCAGGTGCATGAATATCAACCTGGTGATAAGACTATAGATTCCAGCAACGATTCCGGCTCCAGCGAAACCCCGAAAACCACCACTCCGGTGTTTTCAGACTCATTGCTCGCCGCAGCTTACGCGAGCATGTGATTTTCGATTTACGAAGTACGATTTACGATTTCGCCCCTCAGAGTGATAGTTCAATCCCACCCCTTGCCATGCTTAGGAGCATTTTCACTGAAATCAAGAACAACAGGGATTTATCATCTAAGTTTCACGAAGATCAAAAACAGCTAGAAGCTAGAAGCTAAGAGCCAAGAAGCCAAGCTATGAAGGCAATCATAATTACCAAACCAGGCGGGCCAGAGGTGCTGGATATCCGGGAAGTTCCAACTCCGCAACCCTCCCCCCATAAAGTTCAAGTGCGCGTGTATGCAGCGGCGCTTAATCGTGCCGACTTGCTCCAACGTCAGGGATACTATCCGGCTCCTCCCGATGCGCCGCAGGATATCCCCGGCATGGAGTTTGCCGGCGAGGTTGCCGCTGTAGGAGGGCACGTACAGATGTGGCAGCCGGGGCAGCGCGTCTTCGGCATCGCAGGCGGCGGTTGTCAGGCGGAATACATTGTTGCCCATGAGCGCATGCTGGCCGAGATTCCCGCCAACCTGAGCTGGACTGAAGCCGCTGCCGTGCCCGAGGTCTTTATTACCGCGCATGACGCATTATGGAAACAGGCCGGCCTGGCGAGCGGAGAAAATGTGCTTATTCATGCGATAGGCAGCGGAGTTGGCCTCGCGGCCGTGCAATTGGTGAGAGCCAGGGGAGCGGTCCCTTACGGTACGTCTCGCACGCAGGAAAAGATCGAGCGTGCACGGCCCTTCGGGCTTCAGGATGGAATGGCGTTGACTGATAACCTGCAGCCTCTGCAGGAACAATCACAGCAATGGACCGGTGGGCGTGGCTTCGATGTCGTGCTTGATCTGGTAGGAGGAAGTTACGTACCCGCCGGACTCGAGGCATTGGCAACAAAAGGCCGGCTGGTTCTTCTGGCCACGATGGGGGGAAGGAAGACTGAAATAGATTTTTCCGCGCTCTTGCGGAAGCGGTTGCGCCTGATCGGTTCGGTGCTGCGCGGGCGGACTTTGGAAGAGAAGGTTGCTGTAACCCAGGCATTCACGGCGGAAGTTGTTCCGCTGCTGGCCCAGGGCAGGCTGCGCGCCACTGTGGATAGCGAATTCGACTTTACGCCAAAAGACATCCAGGCGGCTCATCGCCGCCTGGAGTCTAATCAGAGTTTCGGGAAGGTAGTAATCAGGATTGCCAGGGAGTGAGGATGCAACTGCCTGTTACATCCTCATCCGGCATAAAAGTCAGGCTTACAGTGCAGCCATGGCGCCGGCCAAACTGCCCGGCTGCTGAAGCTGGCAAACCGCAGCCACCTGCTCGCGCAGATTTTCGTATCCGGCAACCAAGTCGCGCGGCTGTAGCTGCAGGTTCGGGAACGCGGCCCGCACATACAGGGTTCCCTCGGCTTGCAGGGCCAAAATTCTTAAACCGAGCGCGGCCGTTTTAAGCTGCATGCCTGCCTGAACCATCTCTGGTTCAGCAGCGGTGCTGGCCAGTTCACCCAGCCGCATCAGCACAGAGGTATTCCAGGCCACACGTTGCACGTATTCCACCGCCGCCAGCATGCGCCTGCGCTGGACTTTAGCAAAAGCCCTGCTGCGAAGCTGTCCGCGCAAAAAGCTTTCTTCTGCGGGATCGGTGAGGTTCTTGAACGCCTCAAGGTCTACCGGCTTGGTCAGCCGCTGGATATCTTCAGAGCTCGCAATGCGGACGTTATGTCCGCGCGCCGCTTTGTAGAGCAGGACGCTGCTCAAGCCAGAAAAAACGAGCAATAGAAATAGTAAGTTCATATCGTAATAACTCCCGAAACGCGGGCGGCGTATACAATGCCGCCATCACTATGGTGCACCATGGGGCCTGTAAAATAAAGGAAAATATAGGGTTAGCAGCTTGTGGATATTTCTGTTTCGGTACCGTTCCATTTTGGCACTAATCAGGGTAAGTATGCTGATTACAAGGGCTTGGGGCAGCAATTTGTCCTCTGTTACTGAAGTAACGTTACCGATGTAACAGATCCTGCAGCGCGTCGTTCCACGCGGCGAGTTCGGTTCTGGGCAAAGCACGCAAATCTGCCGGGCGCCACGACTTAAGGACATAAATAGTCCAGACCAAAGCCCCAAGATTGTAGGTCGCCGGTTTTAGCAGAGTAAAAGAAAAGTGCTGCATTTTGCCACCATAGGCTCGGATAGCCACGACTGCGAGGTCGGAGCAGACATAAAGAGCCAGTCCCAGGGCAATGCCAAAGAGGTAGTTCTTCCAACTCAACCCAAAAAAAGAAGCGAATATGAAGAGAGCTACTAACAGTCCGGCCTGTACGATTCGCATACTCCGTTCCAAATTGAGTACCGCGCGCACGAACCGAAAGGTATCTGAACCAGGTGAGTTAAAGGCCGCCCATAACGCGACTAACACCAGCACAGCCCCCATAAGCCAAAATAAAAATGCTCCAAGCTTCTGCAAAGCCGCATAGTCCTTAAGAAGGCTTGCATAGATCTCATAAATCACCGCAAGAGCCAAAACCCAACTGACTACTTCTCCGTACCAATAGCCGTAGAAAAATACAGCAGGATGATGCTTTTGTAGAGCGGAAAGCACGATTGTTGTTATTACATCAAAGGCCGCATAAGCGAAAAAATAAGGCAGCTTTCGGTACAATCCCCGAACCAGCATGACCACCACAACCACTATCTCAAGGGTCGTGCCAACCACCAGAAGAACTGTCCCAAGAATCTGTTGAATTGGCATAGGCTACCGATAAAGTTAAGATATTTAGTCGGTAGCCCACAAGAAAATTCTTTGGGGGGTCAATTTTTGGGGATCAATTTTAGTGTTAGATGATGCAGTTGTTTCCCTGTGGGTCGCAGGTCGGTCCGCAGGATCCACAGCCTTTGTCTATATTTGTGATTGGCGTTTTTGTTGTTAGCGCTGCTGCTGAAATTGGGCTTGCAATTCCGGTGGTTAAGGCTAAAGTAAGTGCGATGGTGAAGATAAGTTTTTTCATGATTGAATTTCTCCTTGTTGGTGCTACTTTCGCCCAAAAGCGGAAATTCCTAAAAAAAAACTGAAAAAGGTAACAATTACGGAATTCGTAAAATAGGTGACTTGTGCTAAGCCCTACAGAAGACTTTTTGAAGAATACCCTTTCGGTATTTCAGACCATTCTGGAACGGTTGCAGTATCTGCGGTCTTTACGGAGTAGTAAAGAGGGGAAGTACGAACATTGGGGTATGAACCGGACCCATGGCCCCGATGTGGTTCAAAAGATGATTGCCGAGGTGCACTCCTACAATTTTCTGGAGGCCCTGCGCACTTCCTTGCTGGTCTTATGGGAAGAGGTCCAGGAGTCGGCCCGCGAGCAAAACATGGATCCATTGCAGTACCTGGATCTGTTGGAAAAGGATGGATCGTTGCTCCCCAAGAACCTGCAAGGGGGGTCGGCTAAACACCTGGATTCAGTGTTTGCTGCTTTGCGAGAAATTGCTCGAGCTCAACAGTCCCCACGTCCCCCAGGCTCATAGCCACACCCACCACCTGCCCCAGTACTTCTGCCTCTTGTGGGTGCTTAAAAATGCGCACTGGCACCGGCGATAGAGGATGGGGTTGCAGAACGATCTGGCTTCCTACCAGCGAGCACCAGCAGCAAAGAAAGCCCTCTCGCGTTTCTACAAAGTAGATGGGACGCTCATATTCACTGCGCCAGCCGCCCTCCTGGATCTTGTTTTTGTTCTCGTCAATTTGCAGAAATGAACCCGGCAAAATCAGAGGATACAAAGTCAGATCATCAGTTCCCACGTATCCGTAGGTATAGCTGGTACGCGCGAATTTGGAGAGGAAATGCAAGGGCACGGTGCCCCACTTTTCGACCATCCGGCCCATATTGGTGGTCTTTCGCATGTCGAAGCCGGGGTCAAAGCGCAGGGGCATTTCAATCGTCCGCCCTTCATCCGATACCGAAAGAATATGACTCTTGGGCGGAGGCTGTGTCACTGAAATATCTTCCGCGAGATTGCCCAGCGGGATTCCGAAGACCGAGAGGATCTCATCCACACCCTTGCGGTAGAGCATCGCCAGGGAATAGACGCGATAAATGCTGGGCAGCATGCCTTTGGTTTCCATTTCAGAAAGGCGGCTGGCGGGGATGGAGTATTCCTGATTGTTATATTTCTCTGCAATCAGGGCACTCGCCGATTCAACATCTTTCAGCGTCAGACCTAGAGCTTCGCGTATTGCTCGCAATTGTTGACCCGGAACCATGGTGGCGCGTGAACTAACCTAAATCAATTTCGAGCCCGAATTACGGAAATCGTAACAAGCTTGGCTATGCTATGCCAGAAAAGAATGCATGGCCCAGGGATTTTTTATTCCGGGATTCGTAAATTTCTCATACCGCATGTTGAGAAATGCGGTTTTTGATGTATGCGCCTTCCAAGCGATATGTGGTCTCCCTGTAGATGAGCAAGACAAGGGCCAAAACAAAGCGGCCTGCTGTTCATTAGAACTGGCAGGCCGCCGGTAGACTGTTGGGATTGGCTGAAGACGCTGACCGCGCTCTAGCTCTGTCTTTATGTCCCTAACTACAGTGTTCTTACGTGCTTAAAGCGGGCGCGCCTTAAGCCTCAGCCACCTCACTGTATCTACTACTATTACTACAATCAGAACTTTTATCCATCGGATCCCCTCCTTTCCCAGTGTGAGACAAGTTTATTCCAAGGTCTGGAATCGAGTCAATAAGGTGGACGTGAAATTTTTAAGCAGAGAACCAACTCTGTAAAAGCTTTGAATCTGGCGGGTTTCCCTTTGTGCCCCTTCGTGTTTTTCCTCGGTGTCCTTTGTGGTTAAAGCATTAATGGTTAAGCATTTTGCTGCTACAATAATGACTTCCTCAATCGCGCTTTCAAAATATCAGGGAGACACGACCTAAGCATGGGTTTACAAATGCGTTTATTGATCAGGCGTAGTGCGGCTGTTTTGAACAAGGCAGCCGCGGGAGTAGTTTGCCTAGTCCTGCTGACCGGCTGCGGCGATACCTTCCGCCCGGTAGCCAACCCGATTCCACAGCCCGGCGGCAACCCAGTAGGGACAATCGAAAACTCCATTGTTCTCGCCACCAATGGCACCGGCGCAGGTACGACAACGAACATAAACGTGTCTGGAGACACAGTGGTAGCGGTCCTTCCAGTGGGCGTATATCCGGTACATGCCGCCATTATTGCCGCGGACTTATTTATCGCCAACCGTGATGGTGATAGTCTCAGCGTCTATCCTTCAAGTGCAGGTGCAGGGGCCTCGGTCACAACCGTTACACTGCCCGCAGGCGCCAAGCCACTGTTCGTTGCCAGTACCGACAATACCAATGTCTATGTGGCGCAATCGGGCACAAATTCTGTAGGAGTGGTTTCGCTGGCCACATTGGCGGAAGTAAATAGCATCACCGATGCTTCCATATCGACCCCGGCGGCCATCGCCCAATTGCCCAACGGCAGCAAGATTTATGTGGCTAATAAGGGCAGCGGTAAGGTTACGGTGATTGATTCGGCAACGTTTGTCATTAAAGGCGCAATTACAGTGGGAACCACACCCTCGGCGATCGTCGCCAGTCCTGACGGCAATTGTGTGTACGTAGCCAATCAAGGCAGTGGCACCGTCACGGTAATCAACAGCTTGAACGATGCAACTCCTGTGGCTGCGATTACCGTCGGCGCGGGGCCTAGCTTCCTGCGTTTTGATTCCAAACTGCAGCGTGTTTACGTAGCCAATACGGGCGGCAATTCGGTTTCAATCATCAATCACGCTGCCGATTGCAGCGCATCTACGGCAACTACGGTTATGGTTGGCACCGCTCCCACGTCGGTTGCCGCGCTCTCCGATGGGACGCGCGCTTACGTTGCCAATTCCGGTAGTGGCAACGTCTCTGTCATTCTCACCAGCAGTAATACCGTAAAAACCTTTGGTCTTTCCAATGCCATTGCTGTAGGAGCAAATCCAGTTTCAGTAGGCTCTTCCGCTGACGGTACTAAGGTTGTGGTCGCTAACAACTCAGGAAGCATTTCCGTAATTCAAACTAGCACCGATACTGTGATTCCGGGATTAAACCTGACGCCAACCACAGGCGCCATCCCCGTCGCCCCTAATCCCCGGTTCGTGTTGATGAACCCGTAGTAGTCGAGGTCAGCCCATCATCTTCAATGCGGATGCTTTGAAGCGTTGAACCAGAACAATAACCTGTCTAGCAGCATACAAATACCGAAGTACTCGAGGAACGCCAGGAACCCGATGTACACAAATCTCAAATGCTCTCCGTACTGAATAAGTAAAGCAACGCCAGCTAAGTGAAAAGCCAGGAGTATACTAAGCCACGCCCAAAAGCGGCGATTGTGCCATTGGTTCCGAAAGCTCTTTAGCACGTAGCCAAAAATACCAGCAGTTTGCAAAATCAGTAGAATCAAAAAAAATGGGATCTTTTTGTGATGGATAGCCGCCCATATTACGGTCACAACCCATGCTATTGCAAACACAATTTCCGCGAGTAAAATCGATAATCGCTTTAGAGTTTTCAAGTGGCGCCCTATTTACAATTTCCTGCACGGCTGACTGGAATTCATCATACACTCCACGCTCACAGCTATATCTAGCCCCGGGCCATCAGCGTTTTCTTGCTTTGTATCAGGGCAAGAGTTTACTCGTGCCGCCAGTCGTTCACAAATGGGCCGGGGGCAGAGCTCCGCCAAGTGGGTCCCGCTAGGACTACTGCCAAACGGGATCAGATCTTTCGATTGACGGCTTCCCACTGTTCTTTAAACGGCAGGCAATAGAGTCTGGTTAACCTCTCACTGATGGCTATCCAGCGGTTTTCCGACAGAGCTTCTCTCAGAGGCTTAATCTGCATGCGCAACAATTGTGCAACATCGCGCAAAAAGACATATGCAGGTCGTGAGCCGACCCCCTCCGGTGTGCTCATTGCCATGAGCACCATCGATAATTCTTGCCAGTCATCGGGGGCATGTTGCGGGGCAATACTGACGCCAAGATCCTCGCGCCCCTGAGCAATCCGAAACAGCATCTCTTTCGTGGCGATTGTGACGAAGGCATAGTCGAATGCTGGAGGGAATGGAATAGCCTCATTTGCGATGATTTTTCCGCCGCACTCTGTAAACAGAAATTGCAGATTCTCATTAACCTCTTGTATTAGTTGCTCGTGGCGCTTCCTTGCCAAGCGCCTGTTGTCCCATCCCAGAAGTGAACGAAGAGGTGATAATGTTTGTCGCTGTGTTTGGTTCGACAATGGAAATCGTATGAGTTGAAATCTATCCGAAGTGGTTCCCCTGCTTATCAGATAGTCCAGTTCGGTCCAATAACTGCCCCCGCGCAATGCCGCGAGTGGAGGTGTCAGCAAACAAAATAAGCTGTTCCTACGGATTGCTGTATCCAAGAATGTTTGGGTTGCCGTCCATGTTTCGGATGAGGCGGTAAGGAACTTCCAGAGCCGCTGTGGCGGGTCGAAGATATTGGCTCCCAATGACGCTGCAATTTCCGCGTAATTGGGAACCTGGTCGTAAGAACCAAGAATTACACTCGCCCCGGATTCGATGAAATTATGTGATTGATTGCTCAAGCTTCTACGTACCCTGTATGAGAAAAACGTTGATTGAGAAAACCTGATTGAGAAAAACCTTTGATTAAGAAAAACGAAAACGTGTGCGCTGCCACAGTCCAGCCCGCAAGGCCTGGGAAAGCATTAAAAAAAAGCCACTTCCACTCTGCAGAAGGCCAGCGCGCAGCGCCCGCGAAGCGCCAAAACCAATGTTTTTTCACAACTTTGGAGATAACATAATCTCAATGACCAAAGGTCGGGTAATTCGTTTCATCAAGAATTTTGCGAAGGACTTTTGAAGAAAATCAAGATTAACCCTACCAAGCTGGCAATGCTATTGAAGTCGAGAATTAACGGAACCCACCACCACTTTCCTGCCCCTCTGATGGGAACTAAGAGGATACCCAATACCCCACACAGCCCTCCAACAAGAGGTATGGTCGAAGATTTCTCTCTCTTGAAAATCCATCGAAGGATAATTCGTACATTTCCCACGATGATTAAGGCTGCAAACAGAAGCAACAAGGAGGAAATCACCCAGAGTATAGTTGTCCGCACTAAAATCTCCTACGGGACGAATATACGCTGTCCCAAGCCCCTTTAATGAACTCCCAACCTTCCAAGCGTGGCTCATCCTAACACTGCGGGGTGGCCCGTCCCTAGCTTCTTGCTAGGGCGGGGTTTTCCTGTACGTGCACCTCAGGCGCCAATCCCATTCGTTCTCTCTGCCCCGCCCGTCCACTCGGATTCGATTTCTACAACGCCCTGGGGGGTACTTGCTGCTAGTGTCTGGAGCCCTAAAAACAGCGCTGATCGCCGCGTATTTATTGGGGAAAAGCGTTTTTGGGTGGGAGACTTGCTGAGATAGTCCGCAGTCCTCAGGGAGGCTTTTGTTCTAAGCGCTCCGCTCCGCTGTGCGCTTGCCTTCGGCAGAGTGGAATTATTTATTTCCAAGAGCATAACGGCACGGATAAATCCGTGCCCTGACAAGCACGCGCTGGGCGCGCGTGCACGGGTTTCCGCAACGGCTTCTGGAGTCGCGCGTGGCAAACAAATTTTCAAAGACCTCAAGGGCATTACTCCAAGTAAGCCCCGCATCCTGGGATGCTTTTCAAACTCTTAGAAGCCCGGCTACCGCCTCGTGCCCCGGAAGCGCGGGGCCGGCCTGGCTGCTGTCTTGGGAACCTTGCCGGTCACGAAGCCGGGGTTGTTGTATTGCGGTCTTCTCCACCACGGCATTTCGGGCGTGGCCACGCTGATATAACGAGGCCCCAGGCCGGGAGGGTAGTGCACGGATTGATGTTCTTTCGGCGCAGGGGAGACGGGCTGCGCGGCAGGCGGGGCCGGGCTCGGGGCAGAGTGCCCGTTCGGTTGTGCTTCGTCCTGGTCGTTCGGTTGTGGTTTATTTTGGCTGTTCGGTTGTGGTTTATTTTGTTCATTCGGTTGCTGGGCTTTGGCGGGCGGCTGGGCTTCTGTCTGGGCTTTTACCTGGGCTTCTGTGTGGTCTTTTGTTTGATCTTTGGCGCCGGCAGCGGATGCGGGGCTGACGCTCTGATACCGGGCTTGTTCTGGTTTGTCTTCTTTTGTGTTTGGCGTTTTGTCTTGCTGGCCTAATGAGAGAGGCTCCGCTGCGGAGTGAGCTTTCTGGTTTGGGCTCTGGTAGAGCTCCCCGGTCAGGATGTCCGTAACATTAAACTGGACAGGAAAGGGCAGTTTTTTGCCCGAGGAGGTGCGCGGGGCAGCGGCCCGGGCGGCCTCGCGTTGGTTGCGCGCCTCGAACTCAAAGGTGCGGAGCACAGCGATGGCGCACTGGCGCATTTCGGCGGCGGCGCGGAGGTCAATGTTGCCCTGGCAGAACTGGCGGGCAACCTCATTTAAAAACTCGGCCACGCCGGAAGCTTCGCGCATTGGTTTGGCGAGAAGGCAGGCCAGCTCTGGAATGGCTTGGGGAGTAGCTTGGGGGTTGCGCCTGCGAAGGACTCCGCCGGCGCGGCGTGCTGCCGCGCTCTTCTTTTGGGCCGCGGGATCGTGGAAGAAGCAATATTGCTTGCCGGTCTGGGGATTGGCCCTACACTCGGTCCCGTCATTACGTTTGTGGCAGCAACGGGGTTGCTGGCTGGGGTTGGTTTTTCTTGCAAAGAGCTGTGCGATTTTCATAGATATCCTTTCCGGTATCCCTTTTAGGGACACCTGAGGACAATGATGACGCACAATTGGTGGAAATCAGCTTTTTGATATCAGAATGATATCATTTTGAATCTTTTCGCCACGGATTTGAAGACAAAAGACCCAGCCTAGCAAAAAGAAGCTAGGCTGGGGCGCCCTCTAGATTAATCATGAGAGAAGTGCTTTCGGCCGGGGCCACCCGCCCTGCGGTTCCCACAGAAGCAAGGTTTTGATATATCAGATTTGGTACCAGTCGGTGGTCAGACGGTCGCTATATTTATCCGTATTGATCCGTTCTGAGGACTGCCGCGGATCTTTACCTGGCTCGGGAACCCACTCCTTCCCATTACGGACCAAGTTCTATTTGGGCACAACATGACACCTCAGGTACTTTTCGAGTGCCAGATTCGAGCTTCCAGCTTCTCATAAGTGGAATTCACCTACCATACTCCGGCCATCAGAGACTCCGAAAATATTTCATGAACATTTAACGTCGTCGGCGCTCATTTTGGGTTGTATACTGCGACGTTTTTTCCCAAACGACGTTTGGGAGAAACATTTTGTGAACGGAGGTTGAACGATGATTACGCTACATTGGAAGACTTCAAGATGGATTGGGACAATCATAGCCTTTGCATTTTTTGTCAGCTTGCGCGGGAACACGCAAGCGCCGGCGATAACCAGCCCTCAGCCGGTTACAACCTATCACTACGACAGTTTGCGGACCGGATGGAATTCGAATGAGCCGTTGCTGACGCCCGGCAATGTCAACGCTACGACCTTCGGTATGCTGCATTCCGTAACGCTCGATGAGCAGGTAGATGCACAACCGCTCATCGTGCCCAATGAGAAGATCACTGCCGGCTCACACCAGGGCATCCATGAGGTTGTGTATGTGGCCACGGAAAACAACACGATCTATGCCATTGACGCCGTCTCCGGACTGGTGCTTCTGACGCGCAACCTGGGAGCGGCGGTGAAGAGGCCGCTGAACTGCGGGAACAATTCGAACGTGGTGGGAATTGACAGCACGCCGGTCATCGATCTTGTGGCCAATGTCATATATGTCATCAGCTACATCGCCGTGCCTTCGGGCACGACTACCGTTCCCACGTATCAGATTCATGAACTCGACCTGGGCGACCTGACCGACGAAATTCCTCCCGTGACCGTAAGCGCTTCTCATCTCTTAGCCAACGGCACTACGTATCACTTCAATGCGACCGTACAACGGCAGCGCCCCGGATTGCTGGAAGCCAACGGGAATATCTATGCCGCATTCGGCAGCTTCTGCGACTTCAAGACCAATCTGACACGCGGCTGGGTGCTGGGCTGGCGCAAGGGCACACTCGCTCCCCTGCCGAGCAATAAGTTGACCGACACGCAGACGCCGCCGAAAAGCAGCTACTATCTTTCGTCGGTGTGGATGTCAGGCTATGGCATCGCTTCCGACAGCACGGGAGACGTGTATTTTGTTACCGGGAACTCTGATAAAACCAACAACGTTTGGGATGGCGTGACCGACATTCAGGAAAGTGTAGTGAGGCTATCGCATGCAGACTTGAACGCGATCGCCGGCATCTTCGCGCCGACAGACGAATTCACTCTCGATCAGCACGATGCGGACTACGGTTCAGGCGGAGTTCTGCTCGTGCCTCCACAGCCTGGGTCTACACCGCCGCTGGCAGCAGCCGTGGGAAAAGAGGGTAATCTGTTTCTGCTCGACCGCAACGCCATGACGGGTTTAGGCAAGGGAATTGTTGCCGAGGTCGCCGTCGGGGCGTGCTGGTGCGGGCAATCTTACTTCAATGACGGTGTCGGCCGCATCGTGACCAGCGGCGGTTCTACGGTTCGCCTGTGGACGATCCAGACCTCGCCTTCCGTCAAACTCATCCAGGCGGCCTCACAGGGAATCGTCAGCGGTCAGGACCCCGGTTTCTTTACTTCGATCTCTTCCTCTGGAGCAAGCAACGGGATCATCTGGGCAGTCTCGCGCCCCAAGACGAACACCTCGGTTACGCTCTACGCCCTGAATGCAAAACCCTCGGGCAGTACTCTGCCGATCCTGTTTCAGGCGGTGGCGGGCGCATGGCCCCATACCGGCGGCAACGCCAATATCGTTCCCGTGGTCGCCAACGGACGGGTGTACGTGGCCAGCAACCAGCAACTCAGCATCTTCGGATTGAAGGGACCAAGTGATGTGACGGTTACGCCGGTCTCCCAGCCGATTGTGCAATCGGACGGTTCGCAGCACGAGATCTTTGGGACCATCAGCAGCATCAACGGATCGCAGCTGATCCTGCAAACCCGCAACGGAAGCCTGATACCAGTGGAGACTTCTGCTGCCGTGGCCAACGACCAGTCGGTCAATCTGGAGGTCGGCGAGGCAATCGACGTACGCGGCACATTGGGCCCGAATGGCGCGCTGCTCGCGTCTTCCATCCAGCACGCGAAAGCTTCACCAGAGTTATGGCCCAACGATATTTAGTAAAAGAAAACTATTTTCTATTGCACAAACGCTGCGCGCGAGGCTTTGCCCCAGCCTCTCGCGCAGCGAAGGCTTGGGTAGGTGTCGCAGCCGTAGGCGCGCGCACAATTGGCGAGAATCAGCCTTTTTTGATATCAGAGTGGTATCATTTGAATCTTTTTGCCACGGATTAGCACGGATTTAAAGACAATCCCCCACCCTCCGCAAAAAACGCGGAAGGGTTGGGCCACCCAGCCCTTAAGCATCAATCAAACTGGCAAGCCTTTTCCAGCGCAACTTAAACTGGTCAGTCGGGGAGGTTGTACGCTCGATGAAAGCCGGTCTTTCCACGTTGTAGTAATAAAGCAACAGGTCGCGACGGCGGGACTCGATGGCGGCCGGAAGGTTATGAAGATGATCGGCCTCTATGCTGCATGCCTGCGCGTTGCCGGCAGATCCAAAAGCCCGGATGCGTAGCAGGCCGATCCGAAGAATTTCAAGCAGAATTGTTCTTATCTCATCACTAGCCACGGAACCTCCGAAAACCACCTAAGACGTTCCTATTGCTGACTCCGCATTTCAGGCGTGATGTACGGGGAATCTGCCATAACGATCCATTGAATCTCTCGGGAAGGAATAAACTCTACGGATTCGGCCATCCCGCGTCCAATAGCCGCCATTCTCAACGGCAATAACAGTGGTCTCATATGCTGGTTTACCCTTTGTTTTGATGAGGACCCTCTGATTTACGAATGACTTTAGCCTAATAGGTTCCATAACTCATGTCTCAGCAGTTGACTTAAGCACCTCAACGATAAACAAAAGTACTCTGGAGAGATGATATCTTCATAACGCACTCTCGAAGAAGACAATGTCTACCACCGAGCACACTATAAACGACGCGCTTGGCGCCCTGTTGCGTGAAACAAGGTACGCTTGGCGGGATGGGAATGTTGTTAGTTCCGAAAATACTGGGATGCTTGTGGGAAGCAACAAACGACCCGATATCCTCGTGCTGGAGCCGAGTGTTTCGCCAGTTGCAATCGAGACCGAAGTTGTCCCTGCCGTTACCGTTGAGGCGGAGGCAATAGTTCGGCTCGGCGAGAATGTACGCACGAACGGACGCCTCATTTTGTCGGCGATGGCTGTTCGGCTTCCTGAACGCTTGAAGAAGCGTTCAGGTACGTTGTTGCAAAAGGAATTGGCCGCTGCAAGTGACTTAGAAATGGCTTTGTACACTGGCAGCAGTCCTGAAATGTACTCGCGATGGCCAAAATCAGGTTGGCTTACAGGAACAGTTGCTGACATCTCACTTCTAGCGCAATCCGCCTCTGTGCCGCCGGAAATTATTGAGCAGGCGGCCAACGAATTGGTTAAAGGTGTTACTGAGGCAGCGGGGCTAGTGGGCGAAATGGCTCATGATCACCCCGGCTCAATGCAAGAGATTTGTAAAGAGTTACGGCAGCACGATGATGAGCAAACCCGTCGCATGGCGACAACGATTCTGGCCAATGCATTCGTGTTTCAGGAAGGTTTGGCGAGAGGCCCAGGGCAGCTGTCACAAGTTCTTTCCGTGGAGGAACTACGCGGTTCCGGAACACTGACAAAATCCGCTGTTCTAAACGAATGGCGCAAAATTCTGAAGGTCAATTATTGGCCAATTTTTGACATCGCACGCCGTATTCTCGAGGTAATTCCTAGCAGTGATACAAAGTTGCTCATTCAGCGATTGACGGCGACAGCAGACAAGCTACTCGAAAATCGGCTTATGCGTTCGCACGATTTGACGGGTGCCGTATTCCAGACGCTCATTGCCGACCGGAAATTTCTCGCGGCCTTCTATACCACCCCAGCGTCAGCAGCTCTGCTGATTGGGCTAGCAATCACGTCGGACAAGCCACTCAAAAATGGACAATGGGCTTCGGCGGACACGGTCAAGAGCATTCGTATTGGCGACCTTGCATGCGGCACGGGGACGCTACTCTCTACGGCGTATCAACGCGTCGGACAGTTGCACGAATTGGAAGGCGGAGATTCTGAGTCGCTTCATCCTGACATGATGGCGAATGCCTTGGTGGGCTGCGACGTATTACCCGCTGCTGCCCATCTTACTGCGTCAATGTTGTCCGGAGCACACCCTACGGTGAAGTACAAGCGCAGTTGCATTATGACGGTAGCCTTTGGTAGGCAAGCCGATGGAGGCGTTGCCCTTGGCTCTCTAGACCTCCTTGACCCCCAGAAGAAGTTAGACATCATTGCTATTACGGCTAAGGCAGCCGGGGGCACAGGGGAATCTGAGGCAGACACTTGGACAGAGATTCCAGATGCCATGTTTGACGTCCTCGTCATGAATCCACCTTTTACACGTTCTACCGGTCATGAAGCGAAGAAGTTAGGCGTCCCCCAGCCGATGTTTGCGGCGTTCGGCTCGACAGAGGACGAGCAGAAACTAATGGCGAAAGCGACGAAACGGCTAACTGAGGGCACGAGTGCTCACGGGAATGCAGGTGAAGCATCGATCTTCCTCGTACTTGCGGACAGGAAGGTTAAACTAGGTGGCATGTTGGCGTTGGTAATGCCGCTGAGCCTACTCTCGGGAGAGGCGTGGGAAGCTTCACGGGCGCTACTAGCCAAAAACTACGGCGATCTCGTTCTTGTTTCGATCGCAGGTTCCAGTGACGAAGAGATGTCCTTTTCTGCTGATACTGGAATGGGGGAATGCCTTGTGGTTGGCCGCAAAACCGGTATTCCGAGCACACGAGCGACGTTCGTGATTCTGAAAGAGCGTCCCGCTTACCCGCTCCTCGGCACAACGGCTGCGAAGCAGATTTGCCGGTTAATGGGAGATGATGGCCTAAGGCGATTAGAAGACGGCCCAGTCGGGGGCACACCACTGCATTTTGGCAACGACGTTATCGGGCAAGCGATAGAAGCGCCCGTCACCGACTCCGGCGTGTGGAATCCTTCGCGTGTCGCGGACCTTTCCTTAGCTCAGGCCGCGTATCAGATTGCGAACAACAAGCGCATTTGGCTTCCAGGCATGCACGAATCGGAAGCTGTCGATATCCCTATCTCTCCGTTGAAGACAATAGGCGAGATTGGCCCCTATCATTCGGATATCAACTTCAGCCCCTCAGGCGGTGGGATAAGAGGGCCGTTCGTAATCTCGGATATTCAGAAGAATTCTACGCCAACGTACCCTGTACTCTGGACGCACGACGCAAAGCGTGAAAAACGGTTGTCGTTTGATGCAGATTCAGAAGCACAACCCAGACGCCCTAAGAACGCGAAGGAAAAAGCTTTGATTGACTACAAAGTTGCAACAATTTCGGCTACAGCATCACATTGCCATTTCAATCAGAACTTCCGCTTCAACAGCCAAGCGACAGCTATGCAGTTCACTCCGCGCCGAACCATTGGCGGCCGTGCGTGGATCTCGATTGGACTTGCAAATGTGGAACAAGAAAAGGCCATGGTGGTGTGGGCCAACACGACTCTTGGGCTTCTCCTACACTGGTATCACGCGAACAAGCAACAATCAGGTCGAGGAAATATTGGGAGGACAGCTCTGCAGGACTTGCCGGTGTTGGATGTCACCGGCCTAACTCTGACGCGGCTAGAAGTTGCCGCTAAGCTTTTCGATGCCTTTAAAGATGAAGAGCTTCTGCCCTTTCACAAGCTGGACCAAGACCACGTGCGGAGGAAACTCGATGAACTTTTTGCTATGGAGGTTCTCGGGCTATCTCTCGCTACTGTTCAACATGGCGGCCTACTTGAATTGGTGCGAATGAAACTGGCTCAGGAACCATCTGTCCATGGGGGCAAGGCCGCGGATGAAGATGAAGTTGAAGAAGAGTAATCTCCTTGCCAACGATCCCTACTGATTCGATGGCTTCTCAGCGACCAGATTCAGGCGAGTGCCATCTGCCCATACCATTGATATTGATTCGTCGATTATGCCAGACAGAAACTCTAGGCCTTCGGGGACCCCTCCAGAGTCGATGAAGGCAACTGACCCGGCTGCCGCAAGATCAAAGCGTATCTCGGCTCCCATTTCTTCTCCAATACACCATATGGAAGAAGGATCATCGACGCTTTGCACTTTTCCATAGGAGGTCATAAGGGCGTGGTTGCTTCCAAAAACCATGCGCAGCTCGCGAGAACTCGATTGCCATTTCTTAAGGATGAGAATTGCTTCTTCTGTCGATGAAATCATGTCTATACCCTCATAAGATTGTACGGAGTTTCAACGGCGATTGTGTTTCTACTCTGATCCTACACGCGCCGGGGTGTCCGGTTCTAGCTTGCTAGGCGCGGGGCTCTAGTCGATAAAATCGTGATTGGAAACAATCGTCTTTGATGTTAGGAGGTCAAAATGGCCTTTTCCCACCTGGAGCAGTTGATTTCGGAGTATTTGGATTGGAAAGGTTTTCTCGTCAAGAGAAACGTCAAAGTGGGTCGTAGGGTGCAAGGAGGGTGGGAAATGGAGCTGGACATAGTGGGCTATAACCCTCTACTCAATAAGCTTGTGCACTATGAGCCGTCGACTGATGGGGACTCGTGGGAGAAGAGAACGGTTCGCTACGAGAAAAAATTCAAGGCGGGCCGGAAGTATATAAGGGAAGAAATATTCAAGTGGATACCGGTGGATTGCAATTTGGAACAATTCGCCGTCTTCATCGTCCATCCAAAGAATAGAGAAGAAATCGCCGGTGGAAAAATCCTTTCATTAGACGAATTCATGAGAGAGGTGAAGGATGAGGTTGCCAAAGAGGGAATCATAGCGAAAAAGGCTATCTCTGAGGTTTATCCGCTGTTGCGCACGCTGCAATTGGCTTTGAATGGGTATTACAAGGTTTTATGAAAGAGTCTTTTGTAGCGCTCCGCTTCGCTGCGCGCTGGCCTTCGGCAGAGTGGAATTTGTTTTTTTTAATGCTTTCCCCAGGCTTACGCGGCGGTGTGACTGGTCGAAGTATAGCGTCGTCCCCTAACGGGACTGGGAATCGTTTCCTACGATACCCAGCGCTGGAAGCGCTGGGCTATACTACGTCACCCCTTCGGGGTTGTTCACCCTTCAGGCGTTGACAAGATTGAGTTCCCAACCAGACTCTTAACCCCTTAAGAGCGATCCGCGCAAATCCGAGTCATCCGCGGTGAGCTTTTTTTGAGAACCGAGAACCGTTCTAGACCACCGCGACAGCTTCACGCCGTCGGCGGCGGTGGTAGCGCATGGAGATATTCATGTACACGCGGCCGTTGGGGGTATCGAAGCACATGACCAGGGTTTCGGTATCTTCGGCGCCCTGGCCGCTGGTTTCTGCGGTGTGCACGCTGGGAGGGGAGACACGGAAGTGCATTCCCTGATCGTAACGATCCTGCCCTAGAATCTCTCGATATACCAAGCATTGCTCTCGCGTGTCGATGTCACTGAGAAGGCGATGTATTTGCCATCGGGTGAGGGAGCAACGGCTCCGGCAAGTCCTTCGGAGTCGGTATCCCATAGAATGGTTGCGGCGCCGGTCAGGTCAACTCGCAAAACAGCAGACTTCCTGGAGACATTGCTGGTAACGTACAGGCTTGCTCCGTTCGCCGACCAAGCCACAGAGTCAAAACCGGACCAACCTCGTACCGTTACATCTGTGACCGAGCCATCGACAACACTCAAGAGTCTTATCACGCCCTGCAACGGACTGGTGCGAACCATGGCGATGGTTTTGCCGTCCGATGAAATATCCCAGTCCGATATCTGCCCCAGATCCGTCTTCGGCGTGGGAAGACTGGTTGTTTGAAAATTCTTTAAGTCCAACAAAGCAAAAGTATTGCCGTTGGGTGGAGCGCTTGAACGTAGAATGCAGACTGGCGTCTTGAGTGCACATGCCAACCCGGCGTCGGGCTTCTCCTGGAATCTGTGCGCAGTACCGTTCGGGTCGAGCATAATTAAGGTCCGAGTCTTTGGATATGCTCCTTCGCTCTTCGGCGAGGACCAATAAAGAATTGAGCCGCTTTCCGAAATTGCCACGGCATTCTCCTGGATCTCATCAGCCGGGTGCAATGGTTCAGGATTCGGAGCGTTGAGGCCCTGCCTGAAAACGCTCGTAATGTCCCCTTTGCGGTCGGATGTGATTAGCAGGTATTTCGAATCGGAGGTCCAACGGTCAGCCCAGTTGTTGCTTTCACCGGAGACAAACTCCTCAGTTTTGGTAAGACCTGGTCCAGCCGCTTCGAGGGGAGCAAGGAGGATCCGAACCCTCTGTTTGTAGCGGACGAAACATAGACTCTTGCCGTCAGCAGTGATACTGAGGTCGGATTGAAAACTTGCTAAGTCATCAGTCATCTGTTGGGGCTCACCTAATTTTTCTCCCGTTGATATGTCAACCGGGATTGCCCACAGATTCGATCCATCCTGGGTCCCAGGCGGGTTTCCGGCGACGAAAATGATTCGGCCATCCCGAGCCCAGCAAAGGCCGGAATAGTAGCCTTGTGAGCCTGAGCCACGCATCTGAACTTTCACGACCTCAGAAGTTTCTCCACCCTGCGAATCGACACTCCCGAGTATGTCCCCGTCAGGGCTCTGCTGGATGTATGCCAGTCGCTTTCCACGCGGCGCCCATGCAATCTCAGCAAACGAACTTTCCTGTGGGGCAGTCTTCAAGAGCCGTGGCGCTTCGCCCTCTTCTGGCCCCGTTATCCAGATTTGCCGCTCGGTTGCGGCGTCAACATAGGCGATCGATCCATCGGTTGCAATCTTTGGTTGTTCCGCATTCTCAATGAGTCTCTTAGAAGCGGAACCCAACAGCGGAAAAACCCATATGCTCTGAACCTGGTCCTTGCTGGATGGGCCGCTTGCGTAGACCCGAGTGGAGTCGGGAGACCACGCCAAGTACCAATCCGGGGCTGCAAAAGCGAACCCTTCATCCCGTGGAGCAGGGAGTTCAGTACTTTCGCCCGACTTAATGTCCAAAACGAACAGCCCGCGGGCATCTACGTATGCGAGGAACGAGCCGTTGGGAGAAATAACAGCGGAATTCAGAAGGCGTTTGGGGTCATTCCTGGTGAGCTGATGATACAGGGCATGTTGCGGCGACTGACCGGACCTGTGTAAGGCTCTAACTAGAAGGACTGAGGAAATCACAGCTGCGGCAAGAAGGATTCCTCCGATTGCAGTAGTCTTGCGAACCCTCTCGCGCTTGAGCTTGTGAGGAAGATGGGAATTCCCGACCTCGCTCACGTAAAGACTGAACAAATGGAGCTTGACACCGTGTTTTACCCGCGTATTCCCAACGTCATGCAAGGATTTAGCCCAATTGCCAACCTGAGCAAAGAAGCGCGCCGTCTCTTCCGAAACAAGAATGTGTCCGGCATCGCCGCAATCCATGACCCGCTGGGCAATATTCACGCCTCCTCCAGCCACATTCCTATTGGTATTGATGTCTCCAACCCTATAGACAGGTCCCGCATGAATCCCCATGCGGAGGCGGATTGCCGGAATCAACCTCAGTGCCCTGCTAATCTCGACTGCACAACGAAGGGGTGCTTCGGGGTCAACAAAGAACACTAACGCCATTCCGTCGCCCGTTGGCAGTGGCCGCACTCGTCCTTCCGCACTTGCGTGCTGGAATTCGCCGGTGCCTCGAACGACCTCTTGGAGGGATTCAACAATTCGCTTTTGTTCTTCGATGTTTAATATCGAGTAGCCGACGATGTCCATGAAGAGGACATGGCCCACCTCGAGCTTCTGATCGGATAGGGGTTGACCCGTGGATGCTCCTGTGGCAGTCATAGGCAATGCGTTGAACTGAGTCTTATATTTTGGCCCAAGTCAGGCCAAACAGAACCGCTCTGAAGCCAAGCGCGTTCCGGTTCACACTACCGCGACGGCTTCCCGCCGTCGGCGGCGGTGGTAGCGCATGGAGATATTCATGTAGACGCGGCCGTTGGGGGTGTCGAAGCACATGACCAGGGTTTCGGTATCTTCGGCGCCCTGGCCGCCGGTTTCTGCGGTGTGCACGCTGGGAGGGGAGACGCGGAAGTGCATTCCCTGATCGTTTAATGTGGTGACGGCGTTGCCGATGACCTGGTTGGCCAGTTCGCATACGGTATCGCGCACCAAATCATCAGAGGCCTCCACGGGCCCGCCGGAAAAGTAGGTGGCAATTCTGGTTGCGGTGGCGGTATCGAGATCAAAGATCACGCGTCCTTCAATATCGCCAACAATATGGATCATGGCGGCCACACCCTTGCGGCGGTAGGTTTCCTCATCCATGCTGACGTCGGCGATCCTGGTGGGTGACTGCAGCGTTTCGCACAAGACCGCGTCGGCAGCATTGATAAAAGGTTGAATCAATTCCATGCGCATATAAAAAGCTTCTCCTGGACTTATTGGGCAGCGGGGGCTGCCACAATTACAGCGTCGTCTCCCAAAACGTACTTGAGGATATCGTACAGTTGTTCGGCCTTGACCGGTTTCTGCAAGAAATGGCGTGCGCCTTTTTGCAGCGCGGCCACGATATTTTCCTGGTAGCCCACAGAGGAAACCATGATGATGCGGGCCTGGGGATGTTGGCGGATAATGCGCTCGGCGGCTTCAATGCCTTCCATTTGCGGCATGGTGATATCCATGAGCACGACGTCGGGCTGCACGCGATCGTATTCCGTGATGGCGGTGCAGCCGTCGCCGGCCTCGCCCGCCACCTTGCCGCCATAAGATTCCACCATCTTGGCCAGATTCTTACGCGCGAAAACCGAATCATCCACAATCAAATAACGCACTGGCAGCCGGTCTTTGCTGCGCAACAGCACCGGAAACTGACTCATAGCTGCTCTCCTCCACTGATACAGGAGCTTTCACGCTCCTGCCTTGAATCTTTATATCTTTAAATCTTTATCAATCTTTAAAATCTTTATCTTTCTGCTCGCGGCCTCTCCGAGGTTTTACTTTTCACTGACGGCCCCGACGGAACAATGAACCATCAATGTGTTGGCCATGGATTCCAGCGGGACCACCCGGCTCACGAATCCTTTGTCAATGGCCGCCTTGGGCATGCCGAAGACTACGCATGACTCTTCGCTTTGTGCGATGGTGAATCCACCGGCAGCCCGGACCACGCCCAGGGCATCAGCGCCGTCATCGCCCATTCCCGTCATCAGGATTGCAATCGCACTCGGGCCAAGCTCCTGGGCCACCGAGCGGAACAGCAGATCTACCGAGGGACGATGACCGTTCACTGGGGGCTCATTGGACAGCACAACCATATCTCCCTGCTGCATACGTCTCACCCGGATGTGCCGGCTTCCCGGACAAATCAGCACCTTGCCGGCAGTCAGCAACTCCCCCGATTCTGCCTCTTTGACCTCAAGCGCGCAACTCTCATCCAGCCGCTTAGCAAACATTTCTGTAAATCCCTCCGGCATATGTTGCACCACAACCATGGCGCCGGCGAAATCCCCAGGCAGTTGTGAGAGCAGGTATTGCAGAGTGTTAGGCCCGCCGGTTGAGCTGCCAATCGCGATGATTCTGGAAGCTGCGCCTTTGTACCGGACCGCCGGCTTGAGCGGCGGCTTCAGATCACCATTTGCCGGGAAGCTCTTGCCTAGCCAGCGGTCGGAGCCGGCCTTGGCTGCGACTTTGATCTTGCTGATGAGTTCATTGGCAATCTCTTCCATGTGGTCCTGGGCTGAATCCCGCGGCTTGGCGACAAAATCAAAGGCCCCCATCGCCAGTGCCTTGAAGGTTGCTGCCGCTCCTGCCGTGGAATACGCGCTCACAACGATGACCGGAATCTTGCGTGTGCGCATGATCTGACGAAGCATTTCGGTCCCATCCATGCGGGGCATTTCCAGATCGAGGGTAATGACATCGGGGCGAAGCTCCTCGATTTTTTTCAGCCCGAAGGTCCCATCCATGGCCGTACCCACTACTTCAATGGTCTTATCACGCTGCAGAATCTGTGGGAGCAGCTTACGCATGAGCGCGGAGTCGTCTACGACCAGCACTCTTATTTTCTTGTCTATTTTCTTGTCGCTCATGCGGTAGCTCCTTTCTTCCCGGAGTATAGCCCCATTCCCCGCTCTCTTCCGAGCTTGGAGATCACGGCGGCCATGTTCAGCACCAGAACAACGGTACCGTCTCCTAAAATGGAAGCTCCGCTCACTAAGTCGGTTGCGATCCACTGATCATCCAGCGCCTTGATGACCAGTTCCTGCTCTCCTACAAGTTTATCTACAACCAATCCAAAGCGGTTCTCGTTCATATTGACGACAATGACAAATCTCTTTCGGGAAGTGGAAGGGGCGGCTTGTGGATTCAACTTACCGAGCCGGATCAGAGTAACGATGTGTTCACGCAGTTGCAGGACTTCGCGGCGGTCCACACGATGGAAATCTTTCTCATAGGCGCGTGTGATCTCGACCACTGAGCTCAGAGGCAACGCATAGAGCCGGTCGCCGGCATGGAACAACAGGCCCTTCATGATCGCCAGCGTGAGGGGGACCTTCAGGTAAAACGTGGTCCCCATCTTCGGCCTGGTTTCAATGTGCACGGAGCCCTTCAGCCGTTCCAGCACGGTTTTGACCACGTCCATACCTACGCCGCGTCCGGAAATGGTTGTAACTTTTTCGGCAGTGCTGAGGCCGGGATGAAAGATCAGGTCCAAGGCGTCGCTCTCGGAGAGTTCAGCGGCCTCTTGCCGGGTTATAACTTTCGATTCAACGGCCCGGGCAACAACCTTATCGCGATCAATGCCGCGGCCGTCGTCCCTGACTTCAATCACCATCTGATTGCCTTGGTGATAAGCCTTAAGCGCAAGCGTGCCATATTCCGGTTTGCCGAGCGCAACGCGTTCAGCCGCCGATTCAATGCCGTGGTCCACGGCATTGCGCAAGATATGGGTGAGCGGCTCTCCCATCGCGTCGAGGATACTTTTATCGAGGTCGGTGTTTTCTCCGCTGATTTCAAGACGGACCTCGCGTCCGCGGGCCTTGGCCACGTCACGCACCAAACGTGGAAACCGGCGGAAGAGCTGCTCCACCGGGACCATGCGGATTTTCATGACGGACTTCTGCAACTCGTTCAGCACTCGTGCCTGGAAGCCCAGGGCGTCATTGAAGCGGACATGCAGCGGGTGTTTGCGGAAGCTTTTCTCGAACTCTGTTATGGTCTGGTGCAGCATGGATTTGCCCAGGATAAGTTCGCCTACGAGATTCATCAGGGTATCAATGCGCTCCACGTCCACGCGGAGAGTGGAATCGGCTGCAGCCATAGTTGCAACCGGCGTGCCAGCGGCAGGCTGAGTCGCAGGCTCTCGGGGAGAAACGGGAGCCGGCACCGGCACTTGCTCCGGTTGTTCCTGAGCTTTTTCCTTTCCCTGTTTTGATGCTCCCTGTTTTGGCGCGCTGCCCGGAGATGTGGCCTGCGATGGCGGAGGAGAAGATGAAGTCGTGGGCTTCGAAGTCGTGGACTTCGAGGTGTTGCTGTCGGCTACGTCTCTCGGCGTACCGTCGCCGGATGCGGGCTTGGTTTTCGACGTGTCATAAGGACGCACCATGATGTCCGAGACCACAGCAGGAATCTGGCACTTGCGAATAAGCCAGTCAACATCCACATCGGTTGCCACCGCCGCCTCAATAACATTGATGTTCTTGGCGGATGCATCCTCGGGCTGGATAGCCAGCAAAGTTCCGGCTTCTTCCAGAACATTGCGTACCAGTTGCAAGGCAGCAGCACGCATGGGGCAAAGGTTGTCAATAACGATCGCTACCAGCAGGATTTTCTTCCCTTCAGAAGCCGCGTTGGCAATCACCAGTTGCTGATTCTCCGTCCACGAAAAACCCGCGAGTCTGTCATCGGGCTCTCCCCGGCTTTGTCTCTTTTCCCCGGGCTGCGCAGCGCTCGATCCAGCCAGCTTGCGAATGGAGGCGCGCAGAACATGGCTCTCGGGCAGCGTCGCATTGTTGCGATACGCTGTGAGCATGGTGTCGAAGAGATCGGCGGCACGTAACACCATCTCGGCCATGGCTGCGGTATGGAGTTTCGCCTGTTCCGGCGTCAGCACGTCTTCCAACTCGTGCGCTAACTCGCTGATTTCGTTGTAACCGCAGACAGCAGAGTCTCCTTTCAGCGTATGCACGGCGCGCCGAAGGCTGCGGACAGTCTCTTCATCGTGAGGATTTTCTTCCAGGCGCATGCCTTCGTTGTTGAGCGCCTGCAAAAGCTCGCGCGCGCTCTCGAAGAACAGCTCCTTCAAATCCGATCCGGGTTCTTCGGGGAAGAAACTCACACCTGCACCTCGATTCGCTGGTATACCGTTCCGTTGTCCCGATGGATCATCTTGAACTTATCAGTCAGCGCCAACAGGCTTTCTGCATGCCCGGTGAGCAGGTAGCCATCGGAGTTCAGGCAGCGATAAAACTTATTCAGCAACCGCTTCTGTTCTGCCTCGTCGAAATAAATCATCACATTGCGGCAGAAAATTATGTCATTGCGTTGCGGCAAAAATTCCGTTTTCAAGTTATGAAAGTCGAAATGAACCAGCTCTTTGAGGCCCTTTTTGACCGCATAGCGGTCGCCTACCTTGTCAAAATAGCGCAAACGGTAGGTGTAATCCACCGGTTCCATGTGTTTTTCCGGATAAATCCCTTCCTGGGCAATCCGCAAAACCGAGTAGCTGATGTCCGACGCCAGGATTTCCACTTTCCATGGAGGGGGAACCATGGGTTTAGGTAAAGGCATCTCGAAAGGAAGCGGATTACGCAGATAGTAGTAGGCCAGCGCATCGCAGATCAGCATAGCCATGGTGTAAGCTTCCTGCCCAGTGGAACAGCCTGCACTCCATGCGCGCAACGTGAAATCGCGGCGCTGCTGCTTGTAGTGCAGAATCTCCTGCAAAATTGTCTTGTGAAACAGGTCGAGCTGGGGCTTATTACGGAAAAAGCTGGTTTCGTTGACCGTCAGGTTTTCTACCAGCGCGGAGAGTTCACTCCTGCCCTCATTGCTGATGAGCAGCCGGTAATAACTGTAGAACGTATCCAGGCCGGTAGCTTTGAGCCTGCGCTGAAGCCGGTCCTGTAAGAAATCAACGCGGCGTTCATCGAAAAACATGCCGCATTCCTGATAGATCAGCGTTTGCAGCAACCTCAGTTCGGCTTGAGAAAGCTGGATCGGAATGACAGATGTAGTCATCAGTGTTTTCTATATGTCCGTTCAGTGCACCTTGACGGTGCCACCCATGGGCCCGGCTGATTCTCTGTCTGAGGATGAAGAATTTCCATCACTCTCCTGAGTTTCCGCAAATTCACCCACGCGCCGCAATTCGCCCCGCTGCAGAATCTTTGTAAGATCAACCAGGATAATCAGCCGGCCATTCAGCTTGCCCACCCCGGTAACGTAATTCAGCTCGCCTTCCTCGAAAACACTGGGCGGCTGCTCAATTTCAGAGTGAGGGATTTTAAGGACCTCGGAGGCTGAATCAACGATCAAGCCAACCATTTTGCCGTTCACTTCGACAACCAGAACACGGTTTTTCCTGTGTTTCTGAATTTCTTTTTCCCCGAAGCGTTTGCGTAAATCGACAATGGAAACAATTTTTCCACGCAGGTTAATCACGCCTTCCACACAATCCGGCGATTCGGGGACAGCAGTAATTTCAGGCACACCGACGATTTGATGCACGAGTTCGATGGGGACACCGAAAGTCTCGCGTCCGATGCTGAAGCCGATAACATGTAGAGGTTTCGACATGTTCTGTTCCTAGGACTTCGCCGCTGAAGCGTAGCTGGCGGTCTGCGCTTCGGCACGGCTGCGCAGAGTACCAGCACCGTTGCCGCCGGTTTCCAGCACGAAGCGGTCCATGGTTTCCAGCAGATTGCGCGACATCTTGGACATCTGCTCTGCTGAGCTCGCCAGTTCGGTCGAACCTGAAGTGTTTTGCGCAATCAGTTCGCGCATTTTTTCCATGGCGCGCACCACGGCCTGTGCGCCGGCAGCCTGCTCTTCGACCGAAGAGTTGATTTCATGTGTGATCTCATTGAGCCGGGTTGTAGCTTTTGCTATTTGCGTGGAGCCGTGCGATTGCTGGCTGGTGGCCGCCCCGATCTCCTGGGCGTATTTATATACCTCGGTCACAACGTAAGAAATTTTCTTGAGCGCATTCTGCAGGTCGTTGCCGAAGGCCAGTCCCTCGTTGACAATGGTTGTGCTCTTTTCCATTTTGTCCACCGCCTGGCGGGCTTCGTTCTGGATACTGGCGATCAAATCGGAGATTTCCTTGGCCGAAGCGGCTGATTTTTCCGCCAATTTGCGGACTTCATCGGCCACGACAGCAAATCCTGCACCGTGTTCACCGGCCCGGGCGGCTTCAATGGCTGCATTCAAGGCCAGAAGGTTGGTTTGCTCGGCCAGATCGTCAATCACCTCAACGATATTGCCAATGCTGTCAGCGCGCTTGCCCAACGCATCAATAATTTGCCCGGTAGCCTGTATTGCTCCGTTGATCCGGCTCAGGCCGTCGGTGGTCTTATCCATGGTCGTAATGCCCTGGTGCACCTCTTCGCGCGATTTCTGCGAGATGTCGAGCAGCAATTTGGAGGTGTCGGCTACGCGCTGGATCGAGGCCACCATCTGGTCAATGGAAGCGGAGGTTTCGCTCACGCTGAGTGCCTGAGTTTGCGTATTTTTCACCATGTTCTGCACGTTGACGCTCATTTCGTGCATGGTGCTGGTGACCTCATCAATGGCAGAAGAAGCCTGCACGCTGACTTTGGCGGCGCTGTCGGAAGTGTCGGCCACCTGCCCCGACCCGCTGGCTACTTGGGTTGCGTTGTCGCGCACGCTTTTGACCATGGAGCGCAGGCTCTCTGTCATGCGGGCGATGGCCAGCATAAGCGTGTCATGTTTTGAGCGCGGTTCGATGGCAACGGTTAAATCACCGCCGGCAATGGCTTCAGAAATAGCGGCCATCTCCTTCAGATAAACGATGATGCTCTTGAAGTTTGTGGCCAGTGCGCCAATTTCATCGTTGCCGTCAACCGCAAAAGATTGGTCCAGGTCGCCGGTTTCACTGACCTCCCGCGTGACCATCATGAGCTGGGCTAGAGGCTCAGTGATGGATTTCGCCGTAAAACTTGCAACCATCCATCCGAGAAGGACGGCCAAAACAGAAATTACTATCAATGCGACCCAAAACGTCTGGGCTTGAGCACGATTGTCTTCTTCGATCCACTGTAACAAGGCCTGTCGGCTGGCGTTCTCGGCTGCAGTCAGGTTGTCATCGGAAGTCTTTACCCACGCGGCGGGATCGTGACTCGCATAAAAATCACGATAAAAATTACGCAGCCCCTCGATATTATTGCCAGCTAACTTTTTGCGTTGTTCAATCAGAGGAGAGGCGAAGTTGTCATACCAGGCCTGCTCGGCGCTCTCCACTCTGTCCAGGGGGGCTTTCCCATCGGAACCTAATGTGCCCTTTGTTTTCCCCAACAGGGTTTTGAAATCGGTCCGTGTGCTCTCGATTTCATTCAAGTCTGCGGTATCACCGCTCAGCAGGTAGTTATTCAGGTTCATATGTTCCTGCATCATTTGGGAGCGGAGCCGCTCAATGCTATTTGAGGAGTTAACCGCGCTCTGCACGTTGTCTCCGGTGCGCGACGCTTGCCGGAAAAACAGCATGGTAAGTGTCCACAGCACAAGGACTATGAACAGCAGGGCCGCGAACCCGATATACAGTTTTTTTCTTATCGTCATTTACCGCCTCCACGCCATCGGAGCATTGTCAAGCATTGCAACGTTTGTTTGCTGATTGCTTTTATACAAACGTGATGACACGCTCTCGCCTTTTAACAGCTAAGTGCCGTTTTTCAATCCGGCGTCGGAACACACTGGGACTCGTAGAGTACTGCACGGCCAATGCCAGTGCGACATGAAAATAAAACCGGGCGCGAATAATAGAATAAGGTCAATTAAATCATACACTTGAGTCTATAACTGAAGAGTTACCTCTAACTCAAAATCTGGCTTTGGTTTTGTCTCATCGCGTCTATATTCTAGAAAGTATGTCTCAGGTTGAGATGAATTGTAAATCTTGTGATTTATCTCCGAGGATACAGTCAGCCTAATTTAACTTGACTCAAAGTGAGATTAGGGATTAAGGTTCGCATTCGGCCTTCCCCCGGAAACTCATTTTGAGACAAACGGTATTTCCGTTTATTCGTCATGCTTACCCCAAAGAAAACAGCTTCGCGTTCCCCAAAACATGCCAGCCGGGCAAAACGAAGCTCTGGTGCCCGTGATCCTTTTCGAGAGGTTTTGCTGACAATGTTGTCCGCCGCCACCCATGGCGGTGAATTATCCTCCCTCCTTTCTGTTTTTTGCCGCGAAAGCCGAAAGTTTTTCAATGCAAGTGCCGTTGGGTACTGGGAGCTGCAAGAAACCGAGCGTTTGTTGAGACCTCTTGAGGCCGATGGTTATTTTGCTCGGGCTTTTAAGAAGTCGCCGCTGTCTCTGGAAGATTCGGTAGCAATGACAGCCGTTCGCGAGCACCGGACCTTATACACAAACCAACTGGGTCCCGGAAAAGACAACCAAAAGGATTTTCACAAAGCCAAGTCTCTGATGGTAGTGCCGGTCATCGTATTTGGCCGGGTCATCGGAGTTGCTGTTTTTCTTCATCGTACCAACACCCGGTTCTTCAATGACGATGTAGCTGATCAGGCGACCGTTTTGGGGGAACAGTTAGGCACCCTGCTTGAGCTATTCCGGCTCCAAGGCACTGCGGACCAACATCGCAAACGCTCCGAAGACCTGATCGAGCTGGCGCTCGATTTAGGCTCTTCTTTACGGCTTTCGGATTTTGTCAAGAGTTTCACCGCGCGTATCACAGAGATGTTAGGCGCGCGTGTAGGCGTGCTCACACTCGCGCGCGGAACTTTGCTGGAAGTCGTGGCCATGCACGATTCGACGGGGGAACCCGACCGCGCGCTCACCCGCTCTTTAAATCTGCGCCTGACGGAACTGGTGCAAGAAGGGACGCAACTGACGGCCATTACCTCTGCTGAAGAATTGCTGGGAAAGGAACTAGCCGACCAACTCGGGTGGAAAGATGTAACGCTGGCCCGTCTGACCGGGGGCCAGGGTGACCTGCTGGGCCTGCTCTGTCTGGCGAACCGTGGAATTGCCGCCGAAGAAGCCGACGAGCATCTTCTTCATGCCGTTGTGGGCCAGGCATCCGTCGCCCTGGATAATTGCCGCCTGTTCTCGCGCATTTATCAGGCCAACCGGCACTGGCTTGAAATTTTCGATTCCATTGAAGATCTCATCGTGGTGCATGACGAGGGCAACCGGGTCCTGCGTGTGAATCGCTCCTTGGCTGAATCCATTGGGGCGCGTCCGCCCGAGTTGATTGGCATCAGCATGCGTGCCCTTTTTGCCTTTGCCCGTGATTACGGTCTGGGATGTCCTTTTTGCCGACGCGGCGCCGATCGTACGGATGACTACGTTCATCCGGTGCAGGAGCGGAGCTATCTGGTCTCGACCTCGCGCATTCACGGTGCACTCGAAGAAGGCTTGCAGACCATTCACGTCCTGAAAGATATCAGCGACCGCCGCGAAGTAGAGCGCCGCTATCGCGAACTGTTCGATAACATCCACGAGGGGCTTTTCTTCTCCACACCTGAGGGCCGCTTTGTTGAAGTCAATGAAGCCTTTGTGCACATGTTGGGATACAGCAGCCGCGAAGAGTTGCTGCAGGTGGATATCAGCCGGCAGATTTATCCTTCACCCGAATGGCGCGCGCGTTTCAGCGAAGCCATCGAACGCGAAGGCGTCTTGCACAACTTCGAAGAACCTTTGCGCCGCAAAGACGGCACCTTGATTCATACGCTGCAGAATACGTTTGCAGTGCGTGATGCGCAGGGCAATGTGCTGCAATATCGCGGACTTATTCTCGACATCAGCGAATTGAAAGAAATCCAGACGCAACTGCAGCGGGAGCGCGACTTTAACAGCAAGATCCTGAACAACACGCAAAGCATGATCCTAGTGGTGGATACAGCCGGCCTGGTCAGCTTCGCCAACCGCCGCTGTTATGAAGCCGGCGCCTATCATGACGAAGAAATTCTCGGCCGGCATGTGCACGAGCTTGTGCACCCTTCCGCGCGCGAGGCGTTGGAGAAGGCGATAGCAGCCACCTTGCAGGGCCAGCAAGTGGATAATCTCGAACTCAACATCACGCGCGGAGACGGCGCTGTGGGGCAATTTTCCGTCAACTTAAGTCCCATGCGCGACGAGCAAGGGAATGTGAACAGCCTGGTTTTTGTGATGACCGACATCACCGAGGCGGTCATGCTGCAGGCCAAACTGGTGCAGGCTGAAAAGATGGCTGCCATCGGGCAACTGGTTTCGGGTGTGGCACACGAGGTCAATAATCCATTGACTGCCATCCTGGGATTTGCGGACTTGCTGGCCGACAGCCCTGATATACCGGTTGCAGCCAAAAAAGATTTAGCAATGATTTTGCAGGAGGCCCAGCGGACCAAGCTGATCGTGCAGAACCTGCTTAGTTTCGCCCGCAAGATGCCGCCACAACGTCAATTGGTGCAACTCAATTCCGTGGTGCGCCGCACTCTGCAGTTGCGAGCTTATGATTTTGCCAATCATGGGGTTGAGGTAGTGGAAAAATTGCAGGAATCCCTGGCTCCCATTTGGGGAGATCCCAATCAACTGCAGCAGGTCCTGCTCAATATTCTGAACAATGCCTATGATGCGGTGCTGGAAACCAGCCGGCCAGGACGCATCGAGATCGCCACCGAACAGCGCGACGGCTTCAGCCAGATCATTGTTCGCGACAACGGTGCTGGTGTCATGCATCCCGAGCGGATTTTTGATCCCTTCTTCACAACAAAAAAAGTTGGCAAAGGCACAGGTTTGGGTCTCAGCATTTGCTACGGAATTGTGCGTGATCATCGCGGGGAAGTGTTATGTCACAACAACGAAAATGGCCCGGGCGCAACCTTTGTCGTCCGCCTGCCGGCAGCTTTGGATAAAGCTGTGGCCGGAATGACCCTGGCCAAAATCATCACAGCATCCCCAGGACAAGCATGAAGTTGAATTCAAATTCGCGAGGAGAGGCAATCGCACCGGTGTTGGTCATTGAAGATGAGCCTTCGGTGCTGGCGTTTATCTGTTCCGCATTAGAGCGCAACGGTTATCGCGTGGTCCAGGCGACCACCGGAACGGAAGGGCTGCGCCTGCTCAGAGAACAGGAGTTCAGTGGAGTCATCTCCGACATGCGCACGCCCGGAGGCATTAATGGGGCTGATGTGCATGCCTGGATCGCGGCCAATCGTCCTGAAATGGTTTCCAGGCTTTTATTTACCACCGGGGATACGGCCAGCGAAGAGACAGCAGCCATCCTGGTGAAAACCGGTACACCTTGTCTGGAAAAACCTTTCCGCGTGCAGCAACTGGTTGCAGCGGTGGAAAAGATTGTAGGCCAGACGCATTGAGACAGTATGTATGACAGATGATTTACGAGTGCGATTTCTGATTGTGGATGACGAGCAGAGCATCCGCAAACTGTGCATGACCATCGGCGCATCCATGGGCTTTGTGTGTTCGGAAGCCGAGTCCGCCGAGGCAGCTCTGGCCGTGCTGGAAACGCAGGCGCCCGATATTGTCCTGACCGACCTCATGCTGCCCAGCATGACCGGAGTCCAGCTTTTACAGCGCATCAAGGCCCTTCTGCCGCGGACGGAAGTGGCCATCATGACCGGGCACGGCTCCATTGAAAGCGCCGTGCAAACCATGAAGCTGGGCGCCTACGACTATGTGACCAAACCTTTCCGTGTGGAAGAACTCAAGCTCATTTTGCAGCGCATGGCAGAAAAAGTCCGGCTGGTGATGGAGAACCAATTCCTGCGTGCCCACGTGAGCAACGAGATGCAGCTCAATGCCATGGTTGGTTCTTCGGTCAAAATCCAGGAGGTGCTGCGTCTGATTGCGCGCCTCAAAGATTCGCGTAGTCCGGTGCTGGTGATGGGCGAGAGTGGCACCGGAAAAGAGCTGGTTGCGCGGGCCATTCACTTTCGGGGATCGTTTGCCAGCCGGCCGTTTGTTGCCGTGGATTGCGGATCGCTTGTTCCCACCCTCATCGAAGCCGAGCTCTTCGGACACGAAAAAGGCGCTTTTACCGGCGCCATCAAATCCAGCAAAGGGCTCTTCCCGGCAGCCGACGGAGGCACAATCTTTCTGGATGAGATCGGGGAGCTGCCTCTGGAGATGCAAACCAAGCTGCTGCGCGTCCTGCAGGAAAAAGAGGTGCGTCGTGTGGGCAGCAGCGAACGGGTAAAGATCGATGTACGCGTGATCGCGGCCAGCAACCGTGACCTGGAAGCGGCTTACCGCGACGGCACGTTCCGCAAAGATCTTTTTTTCCGGCTCAATGTCATCAGCGTACATCTGCCGCCGCTGCGCGAGCGTAAATCCGACATTCCTGCTTTGGTGGAGTACTTCTTCGACCGGTTCTCTGCCGAGAAGATACTGCGCATGACGAATGCCGCCATGAAATGTCTGCAGCAGTATGACTGGCCGGGCAATATCCGCGAACTGGAGAATTGCATTCAGCGCGCGGTGACATTGCGCAATCAGGATGTGATTGATGTCTATGATCTGCCGCCAGCTTTGCGCCCCTCGTATGCGGCAGGGTTGGAAACAGAAATGCCAACCCAGGCGGCTGAGGCACACACCTCCGACCTGGAAGACCTGGAGCGGATAACAATTCAGCGTGTCTTCGAGCAGGTTAAGGGCGATAAAGTGCTGGCTGGCAAGATATTAGGCATCAGCCGGGCCACTCTCTACCGCAAATTGAAGCGTTACAAATTACTGAAATCCACGGCTATCAGTGCTTGAAGGGTAGCTACACTCCCCCAGTTGTGATTTCCTGTGAGACAGTGTTTCATCTTGAGACGGAAAAATGAGAGATTCAGGTATTTTTGCGTGGATTTATTTTTCCAAATGGCACAAATCAAAAGATTTAGATACAATTCTCCTACTAGCAGATTTTGGCCATGTTCGTGCTGTTACCTTAAGAGGTCAGCTTCACTACTCGCAACGTTTCTGCCTGGATTGAATAAAACTTTGCTTGCAGAAATGGTTTTGGTGAAGGCGCGACCCCAATTCCAATTTCGCTTTCTCCGAGCTAAGGATGGGAAACGTTGTTGGTGTCATCTGATTCATTTTGAGACGAGTGGAGAGTTGAGGTGACAGTGTCCAACCAAGCTGCAGTTGATTGGAAATCGCAGCCCCGGTCACGGGCTGACGCGGCCACTGCTGGCGCAGCGCAAGAATCACCTGTAACCAAGCTGGCGCAGTTTTTCCCGGGCGCAACTCCCATGCGCATTCCGGTGCGCGTGACCGCGCTGAACGCCCAGGGGGTTGAACCCGCGGAGCACGTTTTGAGTGAGAACACGCTAATCGAAGTCGGTACTTCACAGGAGGTCCTATTTATTTCCTCCTTGCCGTTGGAGTTCGAAGACAGAGTGCGCTTGGAAAACGCAGACGGCTCTCTCCGTTTTGAGGCCGCGGTGATTGCTGTGCAGTATCACAACGGAAAGACCGTGGTGGCTGCCCGCTTTAGCCACGAGATTAGCAACTGGATCATCAAGGCATGACTACAACCGCCAAGCCAATCACGGAAGTTGCTGCTTACTGGCGTGAGGCCCGCAAGCTTTATACCGTCTACAGCTCCCTGCTGGAACGGTTCTCTGTGGGTTTGCTTCCTTGCCGTGAACTGGAGTCTCCCATTGACCGCAGTGAGCCCGAGAGCCTTCAGAACATCCAGAGATGGTTCGCGCAAATGGATGAGCGGGTTCATGTGCATCAGCTCCGCCAGCTTTTGCAGACGTCCCGGCTTGGTACCGAAGATAATTTGCGCTCTCTGGTCAATCATCACCTGCAGAAGGAAACCAAAACCGAATCTGATCGCGACAAAGTTGATTTTCTTCTCGTGCAATATCTTTCTTCTTGTGCTCCTACAGGTTTTTACGAGCGCGATGTGGAATTTGAAGAGGTAGCGCAGGTCCTGGAACCAATCTTGGGAGAAGTAGGGCTGCATCCGCCTAAGTGGCTGGAGCCGCTCGACCGCGGCGCCAAGGACCTGGATACGCTCCACAGCCTGCGCGACCTGCTGGGGGAAGGCATCCTGGAAAAAATGCGCGAGCTTAAGACCAGTGCTGGTGATATGTATTTTGGCCCAACCGCCCTGGTTGCGATTGCGCGATTCAATTTTCTGGTCAGGCGTACTTTTGTCCGGTTGATTGCGGCTGACCTGCACGCCATTCGCTTCTCCATCAACGAATTGGAGCAACGTGGAGTGCGTACGGTGAATTGCGTGCGCGCCAGCCTGGGCCCGATGGAAACACTCGAAAACCTGCGCCAGGTTTGCCAGGAATGGAAAAAGCCCTTCCGTGCCGCCTATGCCGCCGGGCAGAATTTTAAGGAGCTGATCGAAATCCGCGGCGCCGTGGAAGAGGCCCTGGCGCTTGCTCCTGAAAAAGGATCGAT
>Ga0207111_10012_pt1 | contig 64206 bp, 47 predicted proteins | sample Alteio_BWMinHeat_71_FD_153577 | JGI IMG/M metagenome (GOLD analysis project Ga0207111, IMG submission 153577) | Enriched cells from forest soil in Barre Woods Harvard Forest LTER site, Petersham, Massachusetts, United States -... | ecosystem: Environmental > Terrestrial > Soil > Temperate forest >... | reverse complement strand
ATTGATACGTGAGAATCACCATCTTTTGTTTCTGTTCCTAAGCCATCAATAGCTTTCTTTGTTTCTGATTCTAAAGTACAATTCGCTGCTCCAAAGAATAAAGCATAACATTTACAAGCCCTTGTTCTTGCCAATAGGTAAGACCAAGGGCTTTCTTCATAAGATATTTCTAAGGAGAATCTGATGAAACCTTTTCGTGTAATACTATTTATTGTCTATGGACTAATTATATATCCACAATTAGATGCTGCTGATATCAAAGAACTTACTACATCACTAAAACACTTGATAAAAAAATTCGATGATTTGCGTTCAGCTTTAGCAAAAGCCACAGGCAAAGACAAGAAAGCTACTGAAGACAAAGAACTGGGTACAAAAGAAGGTAAAGAAGCCGGCGAAAAACATGGTAAAGATCTTTCAAGAAAGAAAGAGTATTCTACAAAGGGTTCCAAAGAATATAAAGAAGCCCATGATATTGCATATGACATCGCATTTGATACGGCAAGAGAAAAAACTCTTGCTGAAAAAAGAGCTGCTGAAGACAAAGGACGTGGAACAAAAGAAGGTAAAGAAGCCGGCGCTGAACATGGTAAAGATCTCTCAAAAAAGAAAGAGTATTCTACAAAGGGCTCTAGAGAATATAAAGAGGCCCACAAAGCTGCATATGACATAGCATTTGATACGGCACGAGATAAGGCTCTTGCTGAGAAAAGAGCTGCTGAAGACAAAGAACGTGGCACAATAGAAGGTAAAGAAGCAGGTGCTGAACATGGTAAAGATCTCTTAAAAAAGAAAGAGTACTCTACAAAGGGCTCTAGAGAATATAAAGAGGCCTACAAAGCTGCATATGACATAGCATTTGACGCGGCACGAGATAAGGCTCTTGCTGAAAAGGCCGCTAAGGATAAAAAGGCTGCTAGCGCACCTGGCGCTCTTCCAACTACTCTTGGTCCTGATTTAATTACAGCATTAGCTACAGCAACTGCAGATAAAATTAACGATAAAGTCTGGCAAAATGCTGTATTGGCAGATGCGATATCCCAATATAACGGTAAGTGTTTAAACAAACCAATAACAGACGCTCCTGTCGCTGAGTTGACAGACTTCATAAAAGACATTCTTGCAAAACTTCCTGATGGCAATGCGCTTAAAGGCAGGCTTACAGTCATACAAACTCATTTAAAAGCAGGACCTCCTGATGCTCCTCGCAAAAAACTTGCCAGTGTAGTAACAAAGCCTATAGCTTAATTTGAATGAAGAAAAAAGGGGAGCGGCTCCCCTTTTTTCTTATCGTTGCGTATACCATATATAACCCCAATCATTTCATCAAAATTCTTTATATTCTTTCAAATTACTCACAGAACACTTTTTTTAATAAAAACAATAATTTTTTCAATAAATTTTACAAATTTAATAATGGCTTGATTTTCTATTTGAAATTTAATAAACTAAGGGTAAAGATACTTGAAAAGTTATATTTTCTTTTAGAAAGGTCAAAACAATGGGATTTATGATAAAAAATAAGCTTCGCTCACTCATCCTCGTAACTATGTTACTTGGGACAAACATGCTTTTTTCTCAGTGGAGAGATGCAGAAGAATTTGAAGATACTGTCAACACGCTTTTTAATACAATCGACCAAAAAGTACCTGGTACTGAAACGCCAGATCAGCTTTATAACGTCATCAAAACTGCTTCCGAAGACAAAGATGTTCGAGGGAAAAGAGCAACAGAGGACAATGGCAAACATCTTGACGCAAGCTTTGATAAATTACTGAAACAATGGCTTGATTTGGACCAAAGCATTACAATAAGAGTACGGTTGTTTATCTATCATAAAATCACCCATGGCGATTCCCAAAAAGTTATTAATCACGCCGTAGAAGGTATAGAAAAACTTGCTGCCTATTATAAAGAAAAGTTTATTCCAATATTTATAGTTCAAACTGTTTTTAAGTCTCATCCTACATTGTTTGACCCAAATGGCTTTGCTCGACAAGCCGATAAGCTCATAGCCGAAGCAAACCATGCCGCTTCGCTCGCTGAAAGTAAGCGAACATCAGCTGTCATTACTGCTTCTGATATCCCTGCCCCTGCTCCCGCTCCTCATGATTGGGATGAAGAAAAATTTGTGCCTGCTGTTACTAAGCTCTTTAATACAATCGAAGAACAAATTGGTATCTCACGAGGGCAAGTTTATATTCATAGAAGAGTTGTTCAATCACCAGAACAACTTTATCAGATCATCAAAATTGCTTCCGAAGACAAAGATGTTCGAGGGAAAAGAGCAACAGATGATGACGAAGGCAAACATCTTGGTGAGACTACTGGAAAGGGAAACTCATTACTGCAACAATGGGCTGATCTTGACCTATATATTGCAAGAATGGTCAAATCGTTTATTGATAAATTGATTAGACACGGCAGAAACCCAGCAGCTATTAATCAGACCGTAGCTGATATAGGAACGCTCGTTACCTATTATAGAAATAACTTTATCCCAATATTTATGACTTCAAATGGAATTTCTTTATGGTCTTCCCCTGATGGCTTTGCTCGACAATACGGTACGGTCCAAAGACAAGCAGCTCAAGCAGCTCAGACAGCTATTGAACGTTTTGGCAAATCAGCCGAAAAACCTGCACCTGAACAGAAGAGTGCACTTGAACAGAAGAATGCTGATATACCAGGAGCTTTAACAACAATAAGAGAGGGAATAGATGCTAGTAACCCAGACAAAATACAGCTCGGACTTGGGACGCTCAACTCTCTAGCAACGGGTAATCCGGGCTTGGCAACAGAAATAGCAAAGTTAACAGATGCAATAAATTTTGGCGATGATGAAACGAGAGAAATGCAATTCGCAATCATTTCTTCTTTAGCCACAGGTGAAAGCAAAACACCTGCTGGAATTAGTGGTAATGCTGCTGGAGCTGAAAACAAAGAACCTCTTCCAACCCAAATTGGTCCTGAATTACTTGCTGCATTACCAAGAAGTTCTGCGCAAGTTAACGATAAAGTTTGGGCAAACCTTGTATTAACTGACGCAGTGACAAAATATGGAAAATTTGTAACAGATAAAAAAACTATGGCTGATCCCGAGGTCATAATATTCACAAGCTTAATAACAAGAATTATTGCTAAGCTACCCAAAGACAATGCTCTTAGAAATAAGCTCGCTGTTATAGAGACTAATTTAAAAGCAGGACCTCCCACAGCTCCTCGCAAAAAATTGGCCTCTGTTGTTACAAAACCTATAGCCTAAAATTATTTGAAAATTAAAGAAGGTCGTGAGGTCACGACCTTCTTTATCTTTTTGCCCACAAAGCAAAAACTTCTCCTAAGCACCCATGACTCTTAAAACTCATTATCAAGAGGTAATCTTAGGGTTATGAGAGCCAAAGCAAGGGTAAGACACCCTTTTGACAGTTTAGCCCAAACCCTATAATCTGGTTATATGCTCGTGAGAGATAATGTGAGGTTATATCTCAGCAAAAAACCCTGAAAAATCTTAGATTTTATGGGTTTTTTATCAAAATAAGTAAAAAAATCTCTTTTAGTCACACCTTTTGTGTGTGTTCTGTTTATTGGACCGTCATGTAGGTGTGTGCCTACAGACAAAACTGAGTTACTTGTTGTAGCTCTTTTATCTCGTAAAAAGGCGAAAAGCCGAGTATGCAATGAAGTTTTGGTCAACATTTTTACGTTGTCTGTCTTAATTAATATTCAAATGGAGGACATTATGAATAGTTCAATCAAACGTTTTGCAGCAATTTTATTTGTTGCTTCAGCTCTTTCAGGAGCTGCTAACGCAGAGTTAGATCTTAATAACTTCAAAAAACATGCTGATAAAACTAACATCGACGACATGCTTAAAGCAATGTTGATGGATATTCACATGTTGCGCTTTGGTGCAGAAAAACCTGCTCACATTGAAGAAATCTTCAAAGCTATCAAGCCAATGCTTGTAAAAAAGAACACGGCTGAAAACAAAGCAAAAATCAGCGCATATGTTGCTCTTATGAGCACAGCGTTACAAGCTCGTGTTAATGATAAAGACTACGCAAATATCGTGCGCGTTGGTGCATTGACACAAGAATTAGTTCAAGATCTTGCTAAGAACAAAGCTGGTTTCTTTGCTACAATCGATCCAAGAAATTGGGGATTGAGAACTAAAGCTGGTTTTGTTGCTGGAATTCCTGCAACAATCTTCGGAAAATTGAGAACTGCTCAAACAAAGAGAGAAGTTAACACTGCTGAACGTCCAGGCAAAGAAGTTGCTTTTAATACAGCATTCAATGCAGCAGTTAAAAAATCACTTGATGACAAAGCAGTAGTTAAAGATCTTTCAGAACTTGAAAGACTTGCAGCTGAACTTAGCGAAGTTTCAAATAAAGATGAAAAAGCTGCTCATAAGAAAACACTTGTAGCAACATTTACAGCGCTTGATTATGCAATTAAAGCTGCTAAGAAAAACGAGCAAATCAAAGTTGAAGCTGAAAGATTTGAAAAGAACAAGTACGGACGCTTCAAAAACCGTGGTTCACAAAAACAATCAGCTAAAACTATTGCAGACTTGACGGCTGAAATCGTTAAAATCCAAACGGGTGTTAACGCAATGCTTAAAGACGAGACTTTAGTAGCTAAGGCGACTGTTGTAACAGCGGTTGATGCATTAGTTGCACAAGCTCAAGCAGCAGCAGTTAAGTGTCCTAACGTAAAATAAACACACACCGAGAAGCTAAGCTAATAACGCTTGATTAAAACGTTATATAAATAATTTAGCTGGGGGGACAACCTGCGTTCCGGGATCAGGTTTACTTAAAAGAGGAGGCATGTAAATGCCTCCTCTTTTTTTTGTGCTTTTATTTGGGGAAATAAGAAGGGCCTCTGTTTCCAGAGGCCCTGCTACTTGGGTTATTTCTTTAACAAAATGATTTAGTTTAATTAAAAGCGAATGTTGAAGCCAGCGTGTGCATCAGTATCAAGATAGACGTTTTTACCTGCGAAGGTGTATGTAGCACCCCCGAAGAGTTCAAACCAATCATTGATTTGGCATGATGTTTCACCACGCAACTTATGGCCCATTGACTGTGTCCATTTTGCAGCTAAGCAGTTGTCAAGAGCTTGAAGGTTAGGGGTTGTTTGCCCAACTACTCCACCAAGTAATGATTCTTGCAGTCTGTTCTTCCAGTTTACTTTGTCTTTTGTCTTGTAGTAGAACTCATAACCAATCATTGAGCGGACATTGCTTGTTTTTGGATGGAAGAATGTAAAGTCTGCGCGAGCTACATAGTATCCCCAATCCACATCAGCCTTGGCACATGGACCAAGGTTCTTGATTTGAGCACCTTGGAATACTGCCATACGATTTTCTGTCTTTTTAAGAACAAAAGAATAGTATGTATCAAACTTAAAGCCAGCACAACGGTGGAACTTCCAAGCAATATCACCACCAATCTTAATTTCATAGTGGGCATTGTTACCAAGTTGTATTGCATATGGAGATTGGCAATACTTCGCTTTTGCGCCGGTTGGGAAGCGAACACCGAACATCAATTCACCGATCAGATGTTTGCTCCAGGTGTGTTCATAGAACAAGTCAACATCGATATCGCCTAAGCCTGTTTTTGAATGTGTGTCAAAATCAATTCCCGCATCTTCAAAAAAGTCCCCAGCTGTTTGAGTAAATATTTGTGAACGATCTTTAATAACTTGTGCAATATTTTGTGCTAAAGACTTATTGATCTTATCGTCGTTATCCGAGATATTGTCATATCTGAAAATCAACCATGCATTGGCTAATTGACTTGTTAAGTCAGGAGTTGGGCACACTGTTGGGCAGGTAGAAGCACAAGGAGCACATGGAGGAGGACATACTCCTGGAGTAAGAGAAGGAACAACAGTAGGAATATTTGCAGGATTGTTTAAATCAAATCCTGAATAATCAACACCTGATACAAAGTACGAAACTTTGTCAGCTGGAAGAGCAGCAACTGGAGTTTTTACTGGTGTTGCACCAATTGCAGCAAAATCACCCACGGCGGCCTGAGGACCCATTGGGAATTCTGCTTCATTAGCTGGGTCTAATGGATTTCCTGGAGGTGTTCCTGTTGTTGGGTTAAAATTAGCAAATTGGAATGATGCTGTCTCAGGACCCGTAGCTCCTGTCACTATCCCCGTCAAACCAACCGTTACAAGTGATTGCGGTGTTAGAGTTTTCGCATCAACTGCTGGACTAACAGCTATAGGATTATCAAGTATCTGTGCTCCACCGCCGGCAGGAAATGTAACAATTGATGTTCCATTTGCATTAGGAATGGATTGAACAAAATCAAAGCGCCATGCCTGGGTTACAACATCTTGAAAATTCGTTGATGCGGCAATTAAACCATCTGATAGTCCATCACTGCTAGCTTCAGGATTTGTTGTTCTTGTAACCTTTTCTACTTGTCCTTGAAATACGCCATCTAAACCAGCACCTAATATTTCATCATCAAAATCTTTACGTTCTATCTCGATGCTTCTGACCGGCACGGTTCCACGTATCCCGATGCGACCTTTGTTTTCCCATACTGGATAATCCCAACGGCCACCAAATGTTGCGCCAGTTTCAAAATATGCTACACGAGGATGTATCGTTACCGTGTTTAAAAATGGATTAAAATTTTCAACATTCAAAGGCACCATTGAATTTGGAAAAATTTGATTTAATGAAAAGTCTGATTTGTTAAAAATAAGTGTTGTAATCGGCGTTGTGTCTCCATTATTTCCAAACGCTTTGTTCGCGCCTTTAGCATGAAATACCGACCAATAATTTAAATTAGATTTACCATCTTCGTTGTGCAATTTCTCAAACGTGTAGCGCAACGGCCCACGCTCGGAAATCCAAGGGGTGCGCCACTCAGTTGCAAACGCTGAGTTTACAACAAGAGCCCCTAAAAGAGAGAGCGCTTTGAGATTTCTGTTCATAGAAAACTCCTATTTCTTTTTAAAAAACAATTTCAATTACTCGGGAGCAAGCTCGCGCTTGCTCCCGAATGTTTATTATCTGATGATCGTGAAGTTTGTTGGAATGTTTGCATTTGCACCAACTGAAGCCGCTGTAGCATTCAATGCACCTGTTTCAAGCGCATCATAGATGCTACCACCCGTAAATGCAGGATCATCAAATCTGACAATCAGCGCACTTGGGCCTGCAGTAACACCGGCATACTTAGCTGCCAAGCTGTCGATATAAACAGCAGATACTTGGAACTGTGTTGAGCTCATATCGATCTTCTTTCGTCCTTGTTGTGAAAATGGCACTTGAGCCAAGAAGTTAAACATGTTAGCTGAGGTTCCATTAAACACTTTACCACCATTACCAAATGGATTAATGGTTCCGCCACCAAGTAATGCTGTACGATCAAGCAACAGTGGAGCTGATGCTAAGACTGAGTACATTTCACCATTTGGAAGTAGACCAGCGTAATCCCAGATGTTTGCAAAGAAGTCAGGTGAGATATTGCCTACAGCTGGTACAAGCATCAAGTTACCACCACCATGAACAAGAGCGCTCTCACGACTGTTAACCGCAAAAGTAAAGCCGTTAGCAGGTGCATAGACATCTATTGGCTGAATAGGACCAAGCGCCATCAACGAACCATTGCTGCTTGAACCATCACCAATGTTGGAGTGTTCAAAGGTACCTTGGGTAATTTGAACATTGACAGCACTGACGTTGAACAATGGTCTGATCTGCCATGCTGAGTTGAAGTGACCCTTCGCTGCGTTATAGTGATCGTCTGGATGGAATTTAGGGAACCCATTGTTATCTATTACTGCATTACCTGCTGCATCAACTTCTGGGTTGTTTGAAACATTAGCTGAACCATTTGGATTGCCATGCTTGTTAACAACACCAGCACCAAAGCCTAAGAAGGCTTCGCGATCGAGGTGTACCAATGCATTAGCACCGTTTACTAACAAGTTGAATTGAATGTCTTGTATTTGTGAAACATGTGCTCTGGTGTGTGGATTAATAACGTTGAAATCAAGTGGGTTACCAACTTCGAACGATCCGCCTGAAACTGTTTGCGTACCAATGTACCATGAACCTTGACGTTGCAGACTGACTGTTACGTTGGTTGTTGGGTTGATAGCATCAGATTGAACAGCAACCATGGTGTTACCGTTAACAATAAACTTAGCATCTTTGTTGAACCAAATTTGACCTTGTCCAACGATCTTAATACGTGCTAATTGTGTTGCATAAGGACCATAATAGGTGTCTTTGTATTCCAAGAATGGTGTTGCATCTTTAGCAGCTTGACATATCAATTGTGATTGATCGTTAAAGTACAAGATAAATGCTGGTGAACCGTCTGCCAATTTTGATGGATTGTCTGGAAGTCTTAATGTAGTACCTTCTTCAAGAACTACAGCGGTGCTACCTGCAAACGATACTATTTGTTTTGCGTTCTCGCCTGGTTGGTTATTTTTGTTACGTTTTGGAAGTGTTCTACCAAACGCAGCAAAGTTAAGTTCACCATGAGCAGGAACAGTAATGGTATGTTCTTCGGTTGAAATGAATGTTAATTGTTGATCTTCACCATAGAAGCCAGGATTTGCTGGGCTAAATGGTGCATTGGTGTTTGTTGGGCTAAATTCACGACCGAAGTTTTCGCATGCGATAAACGCACCACGGTCAGTAACAATCAAGTCGGAGTTTACATCAACAGTCATGTTACCAAGTGGGCAAATCGATACATAGTCTTTGCCAAGCAAGTTCCATGCATACAGTGAACGAGCGTTCCAAGAACGTGAACCAAGACCTATACGGCCATCGAATTCACCGAATAGAACTGCGTGCGCACCTTCACCAATGAAGTGATCGTATGCTATTTTGTTTGTTGTATGTCCTGAAACAAATTCACGAACACGCGCAACAAGTGGGAATTCTCCGCTACCTGAAACGTCAAGTTCAAATGGATCTGCAGGTGTTGCACCGTAAACGATCATTTGTGTGATATCATCACCAGCGCCAATGTAGAGCAGGTCAACAGGACGTTTTACAAGTTCTTTTTGAATTTCAGTTGCTCTTGTCCATGATTTGAGCGCGCTCTTAATTGATTCAAGTTGTTCAACTTTCTTAGGATCTTTTGTGATGTCTTTAACTGGAACAAAATGTTTCAAGTCAAAGTCACGATAGAACCAACCAAAAGATACTTGTTCTGCGCCTGATGCATCGTTAGGCTGTTGACGAAGATCCATTGGAGGAAGATTTGGATAACGGATGTTACCATTATCATAGCTTACACGAACATAACCTTCAGTTATAGCACGACGAGCTGCAAACATATCAAGCGTCAAACCATATGGTTGTACGGTGTATTCAAGCAGTTCGTTTTGATCGAAGGTTGATTGATCGTGAGGAAGATCAACATCACCAGTTAACCAGATATCACGTTTTGTTCCTGCAAGGTCATAATCGTTCCATAGCTTGTTAGCAATGGTTGTTGCAATGATTGTTTCGTATGGCTTGCTGGTAAAATCAGGTGGATAATGGCTGGTTGCAGGACGTGTAATGCTCAATTTACCACCATGATCAACATAAACGATACCACAATCAGTTCCTGTTGCTACTGGAACTTTTGTTCCTTGGCCAGCACAGTTGAAACTACCAAAGCAAATGAAATGTCCATCAACCAATACAACTGCTGGGGTTACCGTCAGTGCATCAAGCGAGAACAAGTCAGCTGGGTTGGTGCTCATTATTTCACTAGGATATGGAACGCCTGCTGGGTAAGGATATGGATATGAACTTGGGAATGGACTTGCATCACCAACGATTGTTGGCCAGCTAATACGCAAGCTTGTTGAAGCGAATTCACTAGCAGGTTGTGAGAACATAAACAAGTGCTGAGCTCTTTCCAAGTCATACAGTTTTGGATTTACATCAGGAAGGAACTGGTTGCCATTTTTCAATTTCAAGGTTACTGCTGATGCTGTTGCTTGGTATCCAGGAGTAAGACTATGTCTGAATACGTTACAATAAGCACTGTCAGTTGCCCAGTTTGATGATGCTTGTTGTGGAAGACCGTCAATAGTACAGCTGTCTGCCATGAGGTTGAGTGAGCTACCAAACATCAATACTCGACCAAAGCCGGTAAGGGCTGTATCAAGTTGATCGCCATGATCATAGAATCTGAAGATTGTGGTATTATCACCCTCTGGGCTGCCTGAACCAAGGTCGGTTACAACAGCGCGAACACCTGATAAGTTACATGATTCCTGAATTTGGAATTCTGAGTTGTAGAATCGAATTTCAGGGAAACGATATCTATCAGGATCTGTTGCTACTGTTGATGGAGCTGTGCCCCAGAAATTAACAGCATAGAAGAAACGTTCGCCACCGGTCATTGATGGTTCTGACAAGTTTGGAATACCATCAACATACTTGGTTGCATCTGAATGCAGCAAGATTGAGTTGAAGAGTTCCATGAAGTTATTGAACCACATTGCTGGTGAGTTGTAACGAGCATATGGTGTATTAAGCGTTAATGGACGCAAGAGAGGATCGCCGTAGCTCTTTCCAGCAGGCAAGATGGTGATACCGTAGATTTCATTTCCTCTGAAGTCTCTCAATATTGATGCCATGTTAAGAACACCAGCATTTTTAACTGCAGGGAGATATGTTCTACCACAGGTTGTATCATTTGAAACTGAGACGACTTTTACTTTGCCTTCAACGTCAAGAACGTGTTGACCTTCACCAGACTTATTAGATTCTGGTGTTGGAGTCAAGTTAAATCCATCATAGGTGCTGCCTTCGCCAACTGCAAGAGCTGCTGTATAATCAAGCGATGGATTGTCTACTGGATCTGGTCCAAAGTTGTTGAAGTAATTAAAGAGATAACCATCATGAATACCGTTACTTGAGTTGGTTGAAGACTTCATGTAAACAGTACCGTTACCACGTAATACTACTAACGCTGAAACTGGAGTTGTTTGCGTAAATGGATTTGCCGCAACAAACAGACTTGTAGCATTAGCCAAGAATGGGTTACCACTGATAAATAATGCTGGGTCTAAACCGTCAATAATAATTGCTGATGGGTTACGTTTTTTTGATTAAGCTGTCAGCAATAACAGGATCTATATTAGCATCAAATTCTACTAATGGATCTTGTTGATTTACCGCGCCGCCTGCATGATCTAAGAAGCAGTTATGGAATACATCTAACGCACCGTTAACACCAATCAAGAAACCAAAACGTACGTTACGTAACGCATTAGCTGGGTTTGAGTATGCAAAATCTTCACCCAAGAAACCACCGGCAGCTGTAAGATACAGATCCCAATAGTTATCTGAAGCCAACTTACCATGGTTTTGTACATCGTTTACAACCAAAAGGCCTCGACGATCTATAGCATTTGGGCTATAAGGGCTTGGGCTTCCAGCGTTTGCAAATGCTACGTTGTCATCAATTCTGAAGATCGCTTGAATACCTGCAGGCGTTGAGAAGTCGTAGCCAGGGGCAGTAATAACAGGCGTTTCGCCTTCACCACTACAACCTGTGCAACCACTAATTGTTCCTGGCAAGAAGTTTCTAACAAAGTGACCAACAATCAGCACAGCACCATCGTTAAATGGGAACTTTTTGGTGATTTGTTGGAATGCTGGGTTTGGGGTCTTTGTTTCGCCTTCGCTTGGCAAGAATGGATTTTGATCGGTTTCATACGCACCGGCAATAAAGAGAACCATTCTACCAGTACCTGAGTTTGATGGATCGAATGCGACCGTACCATAACCGCCTGTTGATGAACCACCAGCAAGACCTGTTTGGTTATCGGACAAGTAGGTGATTAAAGAATTTGGTCCAACATATACTAATGTACGTAGATCGCCTGGTAAGCGTTGGAATACAACTTTATCTTTGCAATTTGCTGCATCTGAAGCTGTTTGATCCATAAGTACGAATACTTTTGTTCCACCAGCATCTGATGTGAATGTTTGCCAGTTTGTTAGCAAGCATGAGTTTGGATCAAGGGTGATACCATTTGTTGTATCAATTTTACCATCAAATTTAATTGAAGTTCCATCAGCCATTATAAATGTCGTTTGACCACGACCTGCAAACGTGATGATTAAGTCTTCAAATCCGGTTGTTTCACCAACGTGCGTTGTTTTACCTTGAAATGTAACATCATGATTAACGTTAACGGTAATTGTTCTACCTGCTGCTGCATTGAAGTAGATCTGAGCAACGCCCGACTCATCTGCATCGGGTGATGCAAAATAAGGTTCAATTGTTACCGCTTCTTGGATGTTAATGATCATGTCGGTGGTAAGCGCTTGAACTAAAACGTCTTTATCGATTTTAAGAGGAACTGGCAGAGCACCGCCAACCTGTGTCCCACCAAGACTTGGTGCATTAGTATATAATGTACCATAAATATTTAAGGTGTTATTACCTGCTCCTGCTGTTGCAGTAAATGGTTTGTTATAGAGTTGACCAGGATTGATTGTAACACCCATATCTGGACTAATTAAGTCTTTATGCTGATAAGTACCTGTCGTCTCAGCCCATTTGTCACCATTCACTGTGGCGACTTCAGTACCAACCGGTACCCAGTCCATGACTGCATTAGTGCTTATAAAGGGCAAGCCAAATAAGGCTGCACTCAAAAGCACCTTTCTAAGGTTTCTTTTCATCTTTGTTTCTCCCTTTTAGGATAAAAACATACACCAACTGCTCACTTTACACGATGTGCGTTGCACGCGCACTATATTGAATTCATGCGATTCGAGAATACTTTACGTGACCAGCACCCTCCTTTCCTTGTTCCCTTTTTTAAGGCTTTATAATCTTACGGTTACTTAAACATGAAACCTAAGCTAGAAAACTTAGGGCCCAAGAGTAAAGAAAATGAGAAAATAAATAGAAATGCCCGCAAAAAATAATATGACTTTTTTAAGATTTTTTTGGTTTGTCTGAGCTTGATGCTCAATAGAGACGAAAGAGATTTTCTTCATAAATACTCTCCTTTTCTCGTCGACTTCACTTTTGTTCAAGCGGTCGTTATTGCTTTCTCTTTTTGCTTTAACATTATCTCTTGCAGACCAAATGTCAAGACACGACTTTGTGGTACATACGGGTTTGATCATAAAAGAAAAACTATTATTTGCCATGGTATTGCGATTCTCACTTTACAAAATCGCTATTCTCTTTAAGGTATCTAGGTAAACTCGAAATATATTTTATTAAAAATTACAAAAAGATCGTAACTCAGGTTTTTTACTTTTTATCGTTTTGAATCGATAAAAGTAAAGAATTTTGATTTTTTTATTCGATTTTTTTTAACGGAGCTTTCTATGCAAACTATTCAAAAAAAATTTGTCCCCTTTTTTTCGCTCGAGCGACAAACAAAAAATATTAACGCTCAGCTCAAAACAGCCATTGCCAATGTTGTAGACAGCCAACAATTTGTTGGTGGAAGCTTTGTTGAAAATTTCGAAAAAAAATTGGCAGCATATATAGGTGTTAATCACGTTATCTCGTGTAACTCTGGCACCGATGCTTTGTGGATGGCACTTAAAGCACTTGATATTCAAAAAGACGATCTTGTTTTAACGACACCATTTTCTTTTATTGCATCAAGCAGCGAAGTTGCCAATCATGGCGCACATCCTGTTTTTATTGATATCGATGAAAAATCTTTTAACATCAGTGCAAGTAAAACTGAAGCATGGCTCCAAGCACACGCTCTGAAAAAAAATGGCCAAACAGTTCATAAAACAACAGGTCTTCCCATTGTTGGCATAATAGCTGTTGATATCTTTGGACAAGTTGCCGACTATGATGCTCTTAATACTATTGCAAAAGAATGGAATCTTTGGATCATAGCCGATTGTGCGCAATCAATTGGCGCAGAACTGAACGGGAAAAAAACAGGAACGCTTGGAACAATTTCAGCTTTTTCGTTTTATCCAACCAAAAATCTTGGCGCGTTTGGTGATGCTGGATGTTGCACAACCAACGACCCGGTACTTGCAGAAAAGCTCTTACAGATTCGTAATCACGGAAGAAAGTCGCACTACGATTATCTTGATTTAGGTATTAATAGTAGATTAGATGGTATTCAAGCAGCAGTGCTTACTGAAAAGCTTATGTATCTTGAAGAATATAATAACAAGCGTCGAGCAATCGCTGCACAATATAATCAAAAACTTGCTGATGTCCCATGTGTTAAACTTCCAAAAAATACGCTTGGGCATCATGTGTATCATCAATATGCTCTTCAAGTTGTCGATAATAATGGGGTAAGTTTGCGTAACGAACTTGAAAAACATTTACTCGATTGTGGTGTTCCAACAAGAATTTTCTATCCTAAATCATTGCCTGATATTAGTTTTTTGAGTCTTAATCCTGCGCTTAAAACCGATACGCCATGTGCAACCCACTTGGTCGATACGGTACTCGCGTTACCAGTCTGGCCAGAACTTGAACAGCATGAAATCGATCACGTTATTGCGTCTATTAAGAGTTTTCAGCCTATTATTGTAAACGCTCATAACCAAACAACTGCTCAGCAGACTCTTTAAAATTTATTGGCGCTCCTGTCCTTCGATACCTCAGGACGAGCGCCTTTTTGTACTGCTTAAAGTGCAACGTATTTTTGAAAATATTAGAAATTAATCAGGCGCTCGCCCTGAGCTTGTCGAAGGGTACGAGCACTAAGAGCTTGGGACATTATGTTAAACACATCTAACGGTTTTTTAATCGCCGTCGAAGGCATCGACGGCAGTGGCAAATCATCACTGGTATCAAATCTTGCGATAGCTCTAGAGCAAAAAAAATATCAGGTTCTCAAGACTAAAGAACCCGGTGGGACAACACTTGGACTTCAGTTGCGTAATATTTTAAATAAAGAACGCAATCCTGATGCTCCAACTATTGTGTGCCCCAAAGCTGAGTTCTTACTATTTGCTGCCGACCGAGCACAACATTTTACAACATTGGTTATACCAGCACTTAACAAAAATTATATTGTTATTTCAGACCGTACCGGAGATTCTTCACTTGCATATCAGGGGTATGGTCGCGGCCTTGATCGTGCTATGATACAGTCGATTAATATGTGGGCAACCGAAAACCGCAAAGCCGATCTTGTTATCTATATTCGTATTGACGCACAAACTGCGTATCAGCGAGTAATAACGCGTAACAAGAATTTAACCAGCTTTGAAGCTGAATCGCTTGAATTCTGGAAAAAAGTTGGCGCTGGTTTTGATGAAATGTATACAAACAGAGATGACGTGCTTATTCTTGATGGGACCAAAACACAAGAAGAACTGTGTGAGCTTGCGTTACAAGAAGTTTTGAATATACGCGCCCGCACCCTTCGACAAGCTCAGGGCGAGCGCCGTGAAGAAAATCTCGGGTAAATTTTAAAGGCGCTCATCCTGAGGTATCGAAGGATATGAGCGCAAATAAATATGACAAAAAAAACGTTAATCCCATCACAACTTATTATCGGCAACGAAGCAACACTTCACGAGCATGTCGAGAAGCTCATGCAACAAGAATTTTGTTCGACAGAACAAAAGCAACCAGGCTGTTTTTGTTCTGAGTGTCGCAAAATAAAAAATCGACAGCACTTTGCTATCGTATGGATAAGTCCTGAAAAAAATTATTCGGTCGATGATATACAAGTAATTTTCGATCGTACCCAGTTTGCTCTTGATCAAGATCAGCAATGTTATTTTATTCTCGATAAAGCACAAACACTTAATACTGCAACAGCAAATAGATTATTAAAAGTACTTGAAGAACCACCAGCTGGATATAATTTTATTTTACTATCGACCAATATCGACGCTATGCTCCCGACGATTATTTCGCGCTCTCATATTATTAATCTTGCAGAAAATAATACATCTATTGGAGTACATCCATTACTTGGATATTTCGAAGTTTCAGGAAAATATCCCGATCCAACTGCTTTTGAGCAAGAACTTAAAAAATTACATCTTTCTGACAGTCAAAGCTTAGAAGTAGCAACACAACTTTTAGGTCTCTTAATTCACAAGAAAAAAAAGCTCTTACAAGAAGAATCACCAGAATATGAAAAAACGCTTGATACGCTTAATACAGCATTAACATGCTTACAAACAAAATTACATAAGCCGCCACAGTCGGGTAGTTCTGAATTATTTTGGAAAAATTTGTACCTGACATGGCCAAGAGTATAAGTAATTACATAAAAAATTTTGGTGTTCACTTTGTCCAAACTCAACTTGTTGTGACTCTTGTTGCACTTCCCATTTTAATAAGTTGGGGGCTTGGGATTTCTGTTATGACATTTTTGGGTAATTTACTTTTCGCGCCCATACTTACGATCTTTCTTATTCTCAGTTCGTTAGTGCTCTTTACCCAACTTTTAGACATTCCCAATGGGTTACTCACGCAAGTACTCGATTGTTTTACCAGTCTCTGGCATATACTATTACAAACAGGCTCACACGATTGGGTCTTTACGTTTGCCCACCCCGGACTTGTTGTTCTTATCATGATTCCCATCGTTATGTTTTTTACGCTTACGCATCACAAAATTAAAACAAATAAGACGCGTATTTTTATGCTCAGTACTATTTTGGGTGTAAGTATTCTCGGGCTTTTTGTATATCAAAAAGTATATGTCGAACAAAAAATACAAAAAATTTATTATCACGAAAAATTAACCATCGAACAAACAAATAAAAAGTTAATACTTATCGATAATGGTTTTTTTGCCCAGAAAAAAACCGCTGAAAAAACAGTAGCTTTTGAAATAAGACCATATCTGACAAAAACGTATGGCAGTTTGCCCATTACAGAAATAAAATTATTACAACCAGCAGCTGGAAGTTTTGCTGCAGCCCAAGAACTCTGTACTACCTGTACGGTAGAAAAAGTTTCGTTACCGTATTTTGATGAGAATTTGAGTAAATTTGCTTGGAAGAAATATTTTGAGCTACAGAAAGTACTCAAAGAAAAAAATATCGTTTTTGAACAATACGAATTACCCTCGGGACTTAAAAAATCGTGTAAAAATCGCCGAGACCGAAGCGTTCTGGAAGATAACGTCATAAACCCCGCGGCACAGGGGTAAGTCGAGATTATTTTTTTCGATCAGGTGAAAAAGCGATTGTGTCGTATTAATACCCTCAGGTAATGTCATAATACGTTCTATATCAGCAAGCTTAGAGCCTTTAGCCAATAACGACCCAGCCTGAAAATTCTTGCTCAACGGGCTCGTGCATGTGAGAAACATGTCACCAAGTCCTGACAAACCGTATGCTGTTTCTTTTTTGCCACCGAAAAATTCTGCGATTTGTGCAATTTCTTGCAACCCTTGGGTTAAAATAAACGCGATTGTATTTTCATGAAGATGCGAACCTTTACCCAGAGCAATAGCAAGCGCAAGAACATTTTTTATTGCCCCACCAACTTGAACGCCAATCATATCGTCAGAGATATAAGTCTTAAAAAATTCGTTGGCTAACAAATCTGAAAGTTCTTGTGCTTTTTTGGGATCATGAGAAGCAACGATTGTCGCTGTATAAGCTTTTTCTGCAAGCTCTTTTGCAAAGTTTGGACCTGCGACAACACCAGCAGCTTTAAAACCAAGAACATCTTGTAGTATCTGTGATGGTAATAAAAAAGTATCACGTTCGATACCTTTACTTAAGACAACCCACGATTGTTGGGCGTTAGTAAATAGTTTTGCTTGTTGCAGTGTTTTACGCAAAAAAGCTACGGGGATAGCTTCGAAAACCCATGTGCTATCTTGTAATGCTTCTTGCATATCTGTTGTTACATGAATATTGGATAATAATTTTACATTCGGAAGATACGTATTATTAATACGATGTTTTTGAATATCCTGCGCGACCGCTTGTTCAAAGCTCCATAAATTTACTTGTAAACCATTATGAGCAAGTAACGTTGCAAAAGAAGTTCCCCACGCACCAGCCCCAAGAACCGTAACTTTTTTTTGTATATCTTTCATAATTTTCTAAATCCTGGGGCGCTCGTACTGAGGAGGCCGTAGGCCGTCTCGAAGTACAGGAGCGCATTTTTACTTACCGAAATTTCTTTTAATTTCTTTAAATTTATCAATATTTTGCTCAAGTAATTCTGCCGTCACTTCAGGCCAATGACAATCAAGAAACGACCATTCACTATAAGCACTTTGATATAATAAAAAGTTACTGGTACGGACGGTCCCACTGGTACGAAGAACTAAATCTGGATCGGGAATGCCAGCGGTCCATAAAGAATTACTGACGGTGTCTTCGTTAATATCTTCGATTGATAAAATCCCATCTTTTACTTTTTGAGCAAGCACTTTGACGGCATGCGCAATCTCTCCCCTACTCCCATAACAAAAAAGAAGATTAAGATTGAGTTTGTTTAAATGTGCGGTCTTGGCTTCAACTTCATTGATAATATCGCGAATTTTTTCAGGAAAAAGAGCACGGTCACCTAGAAATCTGACACGTATATTTTGAGCTACCAGCTCGGGCAAATTCTTTCTAAAGCCATCGGTCAGCAAAGCAAATAAATAGCTTTTTTCTTCTTCACTTCGTTTAAAATTTTCCAGAGAAAACGTATAAAACGAAAGATACTTAATATTATTTTTGATGCACACTTTGATGGCTGTTCGGACAGTCTCCATACCCGTTCGATGCCCCAAAAGAGCTTGTAGCTTGTTTTTGGCAGCCCAACGACGATTACCATCGGGAATTATAGCAAGATGTTGCATGCGCAGTCTCTCCTCTTGGGATTACCTTGCAGATAGGCTCAATTACAAATTTTATTTATAATAACCAAATTTACGTTACTTTAAAAGCCTTAAAATTACTATAATTTCTCAACTTTTACACGTTTTTTTATTAAATAAGTGCTTATTTAATGCTATTTCACCTATTATTATTTCAATTTGACACAAAATCTTAACCTGGTAGAATATATAAAGTATATACTTTAGCTCCAGATTTGAATTACACTTCTCGTTAAGGGGTTCTTGATTCTGGCACGGCCTACTATGCTCGAACATAACAGTTTATTAAATAAAGGAGGACAACATGAAAGAAATCAAACAAAAAATTAAAGCGATAATTTTCGACATGGACGGTACCATTATTGATACCGAAGAGATGTGGAAAAAAGTCACGCTTGATGTCTTGGCCAAACATGGCATAACAACGTTTGGAGAAGAAGAAGAGCAGTTTCTTAAAAACCTTTCCGGCATGAATATTAAATATTCGTCTTCAGCATTAAAGTCTCAATTTAAGCTTGAAGCAACGGTACAAGAAATTATCGATCATACGATTCAATTGGGTAACGTACACTTGAATACGAATATCGATTTTATTGAAGGGTTTGAACATTTTCATAATAAACTTAAAGAACATGGGATTCCATCTGGTATTGCAACCAATGCTCACCCAAGTAATCTTAAGGGTATTGCAGAACGCTTAGAATTTGCCAAATTTTTTGGGACAAATATCTATACCCCAGCAAACGTTAATAACACACCTAAACCAGCACCCGATCTTTTTTTACACACAGCTGCACAACTTGGCGTTGACCCAAGTGAATGCGTAGTGTTTGAAGACTCGATTTATGGTTTTCAAGCAGCAAAAGCAGCTGGTATGAAATGTATCGCTATCAAAAATAATCTCAATAAAGATCTTATGGACCATGTTCATGGATCGATCAATAATTATCATGAAGCAGAAGAAGCTTTAAAGAAAATTTAAGGCTTCCCCCCCTCTTCTTTTCTTTCTTTTTTCTCTATCTTTTTTCTTATTCTTTTCGGCGCTCGTACTGACCCTTCGACAAGCTCAGGACTAAAGGGTCTCGAAATACTGGAGCGCGCTCACCCCTATCTCTTTTACCCATTATTTTTAGACTCTTTTAAGACCTATAGTTCCTGATTGTTGCATTACAGTATACGTTTATGCAACTATGGTACAAGTCTGTATATGAGTCTGTTTTTTTAGGAGAAGCGTATGATGTTAGATTGGGTACTTATTTTTTTGATTTTTGCTATTATCGCCGGCGTTTTTGGTTTTACAGGTATTGCTGCAGAAGCCGCTGGAATCGCTATGATTATTTTTTATGTCTTTTTAGCCTTATTTATTATCACAATTTTGGCAAGACTTCTTTCAGGTAGACCTCCTCTTGGTTGATTCTTACCCCCTAGACAATCGTTTTTGACGACTTATACTGATCAAACAGTAAAATTTGATTATTATAGGGAGCTTGCACGGTATGAATGACGACGCAAAAAAAGATCTTGCTTGGTTTAAAAGCTGTTTAGCAAATAAAGCACTTGTTGCTTCGCTCAAAAATATAAAATTAGTTATCGCTGACGTCGATGGATCACTCACTGATGCTACTATCTATGTCACTGAAGAAAAAGAAGAAGGTCGTTCTTTTTCAGTTCAAGACGGGTATATCGTAAAACCTGCGTTACGCTCAGGACTGCTGATTGCTTTGATGAGCGGCAAAGATAACCAATCGACATTTATACGGGGCACTCATCTTGGGATACCACGAGATATGTGTCTTGTGGGAATTACTAATAAAATTGAAGCGACTAAAACGTTACTCAAAGAAAAAAATATTTCTTTCGAACAAACGTTAATATTTGGTGACGATTTTCTTGATGCTGACGTCAAAGTTAAAAATAGTTCTATACTGTATGCGTGTCCCAATAATACCCCTTTTTACTTACAGAATATCGCAGATATTGTTCTTCCAAAAAACGGCGGAAATCAGGCTTTGAGAATATTACTTGATTTGATTCTGTATGTTCAGGGTAACCATTTTGCCCAAGAAATTATTGATCATGTGGTTACATAAAAACTATTTTTTTTTACTCGGCCCAATAATAATTATTATTGGATCTGTATTTTATTTTAATCAAACAAATCTTAAGAAAAATAATCTTAATCTCGATCAAACTTCGACAACAAGTGTAGCTATAACAAGCCCCGATGTGACGATTAAAAATTTTACGTTTAAAGAATATGAAAAAAATAGAACTTACGCGTTAATCGTTAACGCCCTAGATGGCAATTTTTTTCATGCTACCAACACGATCACCTGCAAAACAATTACCTGCACTATAGTAAATAATAATAATAATCGCGAAATAGCTCACATCAAAGCTGAGCGAGCACTCATTAAAAGAGCTTCAAAAGAGATATTTTTTCAGGGACCTATACACGGCAATTTTAAAGACATTTTTTTAGAAAGCTCAGATATTCGCTATAACTTTTCTTCGCAAATCTTAACAACTGAAAAACAGACACGCTATTACCATGCGCATGCCTTTTTTTCTGCACAAAAAAGCTCTGTTAACATAAAAGATTCTTCGATTGTTATGCAAGGTGGCGTGTATAGTGAGTTTTTTACCGAACCGCGCGACATGCAACCAACGCGGTAATTGATTTTGGTTTGAACTCAAGTAACACTTTTGCCGCACTCTTTAATGTCGACCCGGTTGTACACAGGTCGTCTATCAATAAAATATCTTTACCTGCCAAAATATCACGATTACGTTTAAATATTTTGAATCGCCATGCAGGAGCAAACGCATTTTTTACGTTCATCTGTCGCTCTTCGACTGACAATTTTGATTGAAATCCTGTACGTTTGTTTCTCTTGAGAAAATTAATCACTGGCTTTTTCATGTCACGCCCAACAACACGAGCCATCTCATGGGCCTGATTAAAACCGCGACGGGCATAACGGGTCCAGTGTAATGGGATTGGGATAATATAATCAATAGAAATATCGCTCACCGAAGTCATATTGAGCATTAATGTACCCAACTGTTTGCTTGCAACGATATCGTGTGAAAATTTCTTTAACATGAGATTTTTTACAGGGTCTTGATAGGCAGAAACGGCGAACACCGTCATATGATGTTTTTGTGTTATGGGCACTATTAAAGAAACAATTGGCTTAATAGTACTTATGCATGCAATACAAAAAATACTCGATTGGTTTACCAAAACGCCGCACGATCGGCAATAGGGTGGATAAAAAAAATTAAGTAAATTTTTTACGAGCATACTCAAGTGGCGCACCCTTCGAGACGCTTCGCTCCTCAGGGCGAGCGCCTTCTTGTATCAGTTTTAATCTCACCTGCGCTCAAAACTCTTTACGACTATCGCAAAGACGCCAATAAAAATACACGAGTCGGCAAGATTAAATGTAGGCCAGTGCCAAGTACCGACATAAACATCGATAAAGTCTGCAACAGCGCCATAATAAAATCGATCGACAAGATTAGAAAGAGCACCAGAAAGTATCAGTACTTCAAACGGAATATCATAGCGATTTTTATATTGAACAAACGCATAAATCGAAAAAATTGAAACCAGGACAACAAGTAAAAATGTCAGAAGATAAAAACCTGTTACCGAGGCATCGCTAAAAAAGCTCCATGAAACGCCACGGTTCCACGATAAACTCCAGTTCAAGTTTTGACATACCGGTATTGACTCTTGTGCATTACGAATAGCCCATAACTTCGTCAAACGATCTGCTAAGAAGCTTGTTATAAATATCCCCGCGTACTTTAATAAATTTTTTGTATTTTGTTTCATATTTTTCTTTTATTTTTTCTTAAATTATAAATTATATTCTTGATAGGCGCTCGCCCTGAGGAGTCCGACGTAGCTCGTAGAGCGAAGACGGACGTCTCGAAGGGTGCGACGCTCTTCATGCCCGAATTTGAACACCACGTTGTTCAACATGAGCAACTGCTTTTTGCCAAACAGCGTCAATCTCATGCTTTTCTAACGTTTTTTCATCGTTAGATAGCCACACTCTAAACGTTAAAGACCGAATATTGGTCCATTCGGCTTTCTCGAAAAAGTCGATAAGATCAACGCGCTTTACTAATATATCAATAGTTTTAAGAGTTTCTTGAAGTGTCTGTGTTGTTATAGTAACCGGGACCATCAAACTCAAATCGATATAGGTTTCTTGAAATTTTGATATTGGTTCGTACCGTTTTGTAGCAAGATCTGTGCCCAGCAAAATATCACCATCAAGCTCAAACATAAGTGCATCACTTTCAGGTAATACATCAAGTTTTCTCAAAAATAAATGATCAACTTTGCCCAGTGTGCCAATTTTTTGGTTATTATACAAAATATCTGCAGTTTGATAGATGTTATACCAACTGTTGGTCTTTTCAGGTTTTTTAAAAGTTAACCCAGAAACAGAAAAACCGAGCATCCGTAAAAGTTCGGATACTGTATTTTTTGCTTCATAAAAATTAATATCTTTACGCTTCTCAAAAAAAATCCCGCTTAATTCTTGTCGCTCTTGAGCTGGGTCAGTTTTTGCTTTGCCCGGTTTCCATATACGACCAAACTCAAAAAACGCCAAGCTCTCATACTGCATATGATTATCCCGAAGATTTTTGCATAACCCGGGTATAAGCGACGACGCTAAACGATAATAATTTTCTGAAATTGGGTTTACTAAGTGTCCACCTACTTCTGGTGTCAGACCTAGTGTGTTAACTATTTCTTCGTCAAAAAACGCATAATTTTGCTGCTCGGTCATACGTGCAGCACTGGCAAGATATGCTTTAATTTTACGAAGTCTCATGATCGGGGTCAAATTAAACGGACGTCGTTCAATTTTTTGCAACTCAAGCTTGATACGTTCAAAGCCGTAAAATCTTACGACTTCTTCTAAAATATCTTCTTTAATTTTTATATCTTTGCTTGATCTAAACGACGGTACAGAGATCATGTATAAAATTTTTCCAGCATCATCAAGACTTTTAAGAACTTTAAAACCAATTTTGGTTAACGGTTCGACAACCTGTTCTTCTGATAAATGTGCGCCAAGTCGTCTTTGTAAAAAATCATGAGTAACTTCGATAACTTCTTCGCGCGCTTCAGGACCTACGGCAATAATTTCTTCGGCCATTGTTGCTTTAATATCAAATTGCTCGAGAAGTTTAACAAAACGCATTTGCGCTTGAGTCGTTAGATTTGGGTCGAGCGTTTTTTCAAACCGTGACGATGCATCCGTTCTTGTTTTATGACGCAATGCAGTTTTACGCGTCACGCCAGCGTCCCAATTTCCAGCTTCTAAAAAGACCGCTTTTGTTTGCTCTGAAATCGAATCGTCAACACCGCCCTTAATACCGGCAAGGCACATTGGTTTTTTTGAATCTGCAACCACCAAGTCGTCATTGGCAAGCTCGATCGTATTCCCATCAAGTAAATGTAATTTTTCGGTCTTATGTGCCATACGAATAATAAGTTTTTTGTCGGTGATTTTATCAGCATCGTAGGCATGTACCGGCTGAGACCAATCGAGCATAAGATAATTGGTTAAATCGACGATTCCACTAATAGGTCTTGAGTCAACTTTGAGTAAACGACTCATAACAAAAATATTGGTTGGCTTATTCTGGACACTTGGGAAATATAAACCAGTAAATCTTTTACAAATTTCTGGTGCTTTATTTTCGATAACAAACGGCGTCGAATGGGTAGCTTTTGACTGTGTATCAAATTGCATGACCGGACGTTGGACCAAAAATTCTGATTCTGGTTTTAATCTAAGATTTAAAAGAGCTGCTATCTCACGCGCAAACCCACGATGACCCCACATATCAGGACGATGGGTAATTGTTTTATTGTCGACTTCAAGAACTATATCTTCATGTTCGAAAGACTTTTTCCAGCGACCATCTAAATCTTGGTCAGTAGCGTCAAGTGCGGGTAATAAACCCCCTTTGTCGACACCAAAGTCGGCAAGCGATCCCCAGGTAATATTTTGACCTTCGCGCTTGACCATACAGTAATTATTTATTTTTACGTCCGAACGTCCTGTAAGAACAAATTTTTTATCAGGTTCTGGACCAAATTCTGGTATAAACACCTGAAATTTATTTTCTGTTAGACCAATAATTTTGCCGAGTGCAAAATTATTCATGTGAAAATCAATAGTGTGAACATGATCAATCTCTGCCGTTACTGCATTAAATCGTGCACAAATATGCGCAATATCTTGGTCTTTCCAGTTTGCATCAATATGATCAAAAATCCACGCTAATGAAAGTTTCATAGGACCTTTCGAGTTGTCACCTGAGAATATTCACCTGTTCACAAGATGCCCAAGATTTGCAGATCAGTCAATTATTAACTCCCGAAATATTCCCTCTAAGTTTGGGTAAAAATACGAGTTTACCGCTCTAAATAGCTGTTTTTTGACAAGCCCAGAGCGTTATGTTACTAAAATAGGGCTGTGAAACTAATTTAAAAAGATGGACATTGCCTTGGCGCTCGCCCTGAGGGCATATATCCCGAGCATGGTGAGGAGGCGCCACGCGCCGTCTCGAACCAGAAGGGTGCCCGTTAGGGCAGGCCAAGTTTAAGAAAACGAAAGACCCGTATGAACAAAATAACACTGTTTATTACACTTGCTCTTATAAGTTCAAGTGCACAACCCGTTACTCGAGAAAAACTTGAAAAAGCTCGCAATGTTACAGGAATTGTAACTGCAGTTGGTGAACCCGCAGCAGAAATGATCTCTAAAAAAATGCAGGGTAACTCCTTGCGTGAAGGCGCTGCAGCATTTGATTCGGAAAATCGTGGCCGAATCCAGGATGCAGAAAGAGCGCAAGAGAATGTGAACGTAAAAAGTGGGGTTATCCAGTTTACTTCTGGCTCTTTTGGTCTTGCTCACGATATCATCAGTTCAACACTTGAAAAAGACGTAATGCTACCCGTTCGCTTGATGCAATATTTTTCAAAGATTCTTGATGCCAAAACCCCTGTTCCTGCAGATTTAGCAGAACGCCTAAATCGACTCCAAAATAATCGTATCTTTAATATTGGAAGAATGCGCGAAGTACGCGATATTTGCGAAATTACCGCTAATTATGCCGCAAAAAAAATACGATGTTTTTGGGAAATGTTCTTCAGAAGAAACTAAAGCTATGCTTATCGAAGCAACTGCTTCTATTGCCCACGAAATATTGCGCTATCAGCTTTATAAAAGCGTTGAAAAACAATTTCCGGGACCTGATGTCCGCCTCACTCGCCGCGCACTTCGTGCAACGGTTCATTCGTTAATTATCGGCCTGCTCGAACTGGCAAAACAACAAGCTGCAAACAAATGGTCTCCTGATGCTGCTCATATCTACACACCAATAAAAACTACTTTGGTTACTTTATTGTGCAAATCTTTAAACGAAACGTGTGGCGAAATATTGTGCACTCAGATTGAAGAGGTTACTGAAAAGCCTGAAAACCATGAGAATACCTCTAAGAAAACCCGCTCTAGAAAATCCTGAAAAAATTACAGAACAGGCTTAAAGAATCGATTTTTATACGACCAAAGCAGCGACGAGGTCTCGCATTGGCCTATTCATGTGCCGCATAAATGCTTAAGAGTCAATCATCTGGTGTCATCCTGAACTTGTTTCAGGATCCAGAAAAACTCTCAATAATGGACCCTGAAACGAGTTCAGGGTGACAACTTTCAGTTGTAAATCAAAGTAATTTAACAAATAGACTCGGGCTTAAGAATCATTTTTGGTCGCTAAGCTCTTTACAAAAAACGCTGCTGTTTCTAGAATATCTGAATGTCAGTTCAATAATCTAAGCTTGCCCAGGAGTTTTATGGAATTATCGCATTATCTAGGAATTTTTGGCGGGATCTCGCTAGTCGGGATTGTTTTAACCGCTGCAATTTTTAAAAAAATTGCTTGTCATAAAAATACCGATCAACGTTCGAAACATATTGCAAAACTTATCCGCGAAGGCGCTATGACTTTCTTGAAAAAAGAGTATAGCGTTCTGAGCATTTTTATTATTGCTGTGTTCGCGATTCTTACGTTTGTTTTCACACTTGCCGGCGGACTTTCGTTCGTTTGTGGCGCACTATCATCAATGCTTGCAGGCTATATTGGCATGAAGGCAGCAACACGTGCAAACGAAGCAACCACTATAGAAGCAAAAAACAATGGTGAACGCGCAGCGTTTTTAACAGCGTTACTCGGCGGTTCTGTCATGGGCTTTGCTGTTGCAAGTATCGGGCTCTTAGGTCTTGGTCTGATTTTCTTTCTCTTTGTTGAAAATACAAATTTTAATTTCTTAAATATTTTGACCTGCTTTGGGTTAGGCGCGAGCTCAATTGCGTTATTCGCCCGTGTTGGCGGTGGTATTTTTACCAAAGCTGCAGACGTTGGTGCTGACTTAGTTGGTAAAGTTGAAATGGGCATTCCAGAAGACGACCCACGAAACCCAGCAGTTATTGCCGATAACGTTGGTGACTGTGTTGGCGATACTGCAGGCATGGGCGCTGATATTTACGAATCATATGTCGGTTCAGTTATCGGTTCTATCGCTCTTGCATTACATTTTTTTGCAGGAGATCTTGCCTATCTTTCTTTGCCAATTATGCTCTGTGCTATTGGACTTATCTCTTCTATCGTTGGCCTGTTTTCGATTTTCTTATTTAGAACACAACTAAGCAAAATGTTACATTATGGCACCTATGTCGCGATAGCATTTTTTATCGCCGGTTCTTATGCATATCTCGCATATATGAACTTAGACATGGCTCTATTTGGCGCCATTGCACTTGGTGCTTTTTCTGGTGTTCTTATTGGTCTTGTTACTGACCACTATACCAGTGGTTCACCGATTAAAAAACTTGCAGAGACATCAAAATCTGGTGCAGGAACAAACTTAATTTATGGCCTGTCTGTTGGTTTTGAGTCAGTCGTTTTACCCGTGTGTGCTATTGCAATTATCGTCTTTATTACAGATAAATACTTTGGTAGCTTGTTTGGTGTTTCACTTGCAGCAGTTTCAATGCTTGCAACCGTTGGTATCACCATGTCCGTTGACGCTTATGGTCCCATTGCCGATAACGCGGGCGGGATTTCAGAAATGTCTGGCTTTGGACCTGAAGTACGAAAAATTACCGATAAACTTGATGCACTTGGCAATATGACTGCAGCTTTAGGTAAAGGCTTTGCAATTGGTTCAGCAGTATTTGCATCACTTGCACTGTTTTCTGCTTTTTGTCTTGAAGCAGATATACCAGCATTAAGCTTACTCGACCCTATTGTTCTTACCGGCTTATTTATTGGTGGCACCATGCCATTCTTGCTTTCAGCGCTTACCATGCGTTCAGTAGGTCGTGCTGCTTGGAAGATGGTCATCGAAGTTCGCCGTCAATTCAAAGAAATTCCAGGCCTTATGGAAGGCAAAGCTGAAGCTGACTACTCACGTTGTATCGCAATTAGTACTCATGCAGCTCTTGGCGAAATGATCTTGCCAGGTCTTTTCACCATTATCGCCCCTGTCGTTATTAAATTTGGTTTCGGCGCTCAAGGCAATCTTGCTCTCGGAGGCTTCTTGGCTGGCGCTACTTTAACAGGTGTCGTTCTTGCACTTACCATGGCAAATGCTGGTGGCGCATGGGATAACGCTAAGAAATATATCGAAGCTGGAAACTTTGGTGGTAAAGGGTCTGATGCGCACAAAGCTGCAGTTATTGGCGATACTCTTGGCGACCCATTTAAAGATACATCAGGACCATCGCTTAATATCTTGATTAAATTAATGTCGATTCTTTCTTTATTATTGGCAACTATTTAAGTTTAATTACGTAATAAATAAACAAAAAAGGCGCACTGCACGGTGCGCCTTTTTTGTTTTATTGCACTGAGCTAACCGATTTTTTTATACTTATAATCAGGGCTTTACACTATTCTCGGGGGAAAGGGGATTCTTATATGATCATGACTAAAAAAATAGGTTTTTTTGCATTTTTACTCTGTCTATATTCTCAAGGTTCTGTATTTGGAGCATCTACAACGCAACTCATAGATACGCTCTCAACACTCAAAACCGATCTTATAAAATTATCTCAACAGCTTTCACCAGATAGTAAAAAAGAACAAAAAGAACTCAAAAAATTAAACGATATAAAAGGAGGCTCAACAACCGATATACTTGATCAGCTCAAAGACCTTGATTTGAAATATCTTCCCGAAAAAGACATTGAAGGGGAACGCTTTGAACAACATTTTGTTAGTACTATTGTTAGTAAAGTGTGTTGCGGAAATCCAAAGCCTGACATAATTGAGCATTGCATTGATTACGTATTACCTGAAGAAGATATTGAACTTTCTATGTGCAGTTGTCATAACATTGTCGGTCGTTTAACATTGGTATTATCTCAGCTTAATAGAATCAATCAACTATACCCAGATAAATCAGCACCATTTGTCCACACATCACGAAATTCCTGGAGGCTTTTACAAGAATATATGTTTACATATGGACTCTTACTTTGTGGTTATAAAAATATCACGATTTGTTGCATCGACGAAGGATATGGTTTTAAAGAATCTCAAGAACTCGTTACAAAAATCAAAGACTCTCAAAAACTCTTTACAAAAATCGCAGCAAAATATGGTGCAACAATAAAGCTGCTTTTTTTTAATAGTGTTTACGATTATCTTCAGGCTATTCATGTATCTGATGCTCCAGCTCCAAAGTCGCATTCATTTAGTTCTATTGACCCTGCTTTAATAACTGACCTTTCGCGGCTTGACACAAAAAGTTCGTTTATCGTTTTTAGTAAGCAAAAAGAAGGCATTTTTGGTCTTTTGTTGGAATATAACTACGATGATGTACATCAACGTTGGAATATTCGGCCTCATTTTGCTCAAAATAGTGATCTTAAAGCACCTGATGATCAAAAAAAGATATACGATGCAATATTTCAAGACTTACAAAAACTTGAAGCTGAATATTATGAAAGTACTGATGCAATAATAAGTCGTGTACGTGAAATATTAAAACAACATAATCAAGAAGAAATAAATCCAGTATATTTTAATTCATCATTGGATTCAAAAAATCTCATTGAAAATGCTCGAACCAGCGACAATCCCATAATTTTTGAAGGGGTCCGAGCTGATAATAGTAAAGTAGAAATTAAAGAATACACGCTTGATAAATTTAGAACAATAGTGGGAGGCGCAGAAACTATTTCTGCAATCCTCAGCGAAATAGTATCTGCAGGTCTTTTAAAGAATCAATTCGATTGGTTAAAAGAACAAGCACAAGAATGTTATACTGAATCTTTATTTAAAACATATGAATCCACCCTGAAAATGCATTTAGATAACAAAAAAATCACCCAACAACAGTTTGATGAATTAAAAACATTGGCACAAAATAAAAGCAAAGCAGGTGATTTCGATGGTTGGAGCAAAAATATTACTCAGAATAACTATATGACATTCGTAGAGGATTTAAACAAAGCTTTTGAATATAAAAAAAGATGACGCTGCATATAAAAAATATGCACAACAAGCCTTTGACGGCTTTTTAAAACTCATACAACAACTACCAGTCAATATCGAATCTCAGCCGATAGAAGGTATAGGCTGGATACTCTCTAATTTTTCTCAGCGCCTACACTACATACAAGAGCTCGCGAATATAAGCGATATTAAAATACCCGAAGTAATTCAAACACAATGGGAGCAGCTAAAAACCCAGGCTTTTGAGCGTTATAAATCGGAAATACCAAATAGTGACGTAGCAACCATTACATCACTTCGTGGAACTATAGAACGTCAAATTGCTTCTTATTTTACTCCTGATCAAGTACATGAGCTCCAAACATTATTTAATCAACGAGCCGAAAAGCTTGGCGAAGAAAAAATAGTGACTTCGAAAGAAAAAGAACAAAAGAAGCTTGAAGATGAACAAAATAGGCTTGAAGATGAAAAAAGAGCGCTATTAAAAAAGCAAGAGTTAGAGAAAAATTTAGATCGTTTAAAAAATAAAGCACTAAACTGCTATACCCAAAACAAGGTCGATGATTATATACGGTATGATTTGAAAATGGCCGCTATTGATAAAGAACAGTTTGATGCATTGAAAGAATTGGCACAAAGCAGAGTTGGCAATTTCGACGATTGGAGCAAAAACATTTCTGACTCTAATTATTCGGAATTTACTTATAATTTACAAACTGCTTGTAAAAAAAATATAATCGACGAAGCAACATGTAAAAAATATGCACAACGAGCGTTGGAAGAATTTATCAAACTTGCTCGACAACAAACTAATATAGAACATATAGATTTAATCAAAATAGGGGATTGTCTCAACAATTTTTTTCAACTGTTAAGTCAAATACCTCAACTTGCAAAAATAGCATATACCAAAGTTCCAGAAGAAAAAGAACTTGAAGCTTTGGGAGAGCCATTAAAAGCTCAGGCATTTAAACGTTATCAAACAGGAATAAAAGATTGCGACCAAAACGCTCTTCGATCACTCCATTGGTTTATACAAGTCTTAAGTAAGAGGTATTTTATCCCCGAAAAAACACGGGAACTCAAACAATTATTTAATCAACGAGCAACTCAGCTTGGTGATAAAGCAAGCATTATTCAAGTAGAATAAGAACATTCTGTTTTATTTTGTGAAGGCGCATCGCATGGTGCGCCTTTTTTGTTTGCATACCATTGCTTTTGCAACAGGCTTCCGGCTACAGTAAAAGAAAAAAGGGCTGTCGCTATGAAGAAATCTTTTATTTTAGTCTTTGCACTACATCTTTGTTGTATTAATAGCATCAGCGCAAATATTCAAGAATTAACTAACGCGTTGCAGGCATTGAAAACAAAACTAGGTGGGTTGGCATCAGCATTGAATACAAAAGAAGCCAAAGATCCCTTGTCAGCTGCTCTGGATAAAATAGTTGCTGTTCGAGAGGGGTACGCAAAATCATCTTCGCCGCAACCTCTACTAAAGTCTTTGACTACAACAGAACAAGCTGCGGGGGTTAATACAAGCGAATGTTATAACCCTTCGTTGAAAAATCCTGTTAACCGAGTAAGTTTCAATACTCTTCACAAAGAAGGAAACGACAAAATGACCGGTCAAGAACTTCAGCAAGTATTCTTTTTAAGCATGTTTCAATATTATACCAACGACTTTTTGCGATTTAATATGACCTATGATTATCTTCAAGCAAGAACACAATACAAAAACATCATATTTAAAGATATTCCTACGAATGATCGTTTAAATTTCGGCTTCTTACGATCTCGTTTCAATATACAAGAACCTCCAAAAACGTGGTTTTATAGCTATGAAGCTCAAGATTTAATAACAACAATTCAAAGCGCTATAACGAAATTTAAAGAAAATAAATTATTTGCAAAACTAGCAGGCGCTTACCAACGATGGAAGGTTGTTGTAGAAAAAGTTGAAAATCCTCTAGCGGATGCAAACAGAATGCAAGACCTTTTAAAGATAGATCGTATTACTACCGACCTTCAGATAATGATTTTTCACTGGATGCGGGAAGGTTATGAAAAATTTGTTAACGATTACAAAAGTACCAAATCTGGTCAAGCAGGAGATTTTCTTGCTGAGTTTAAACCAAGCTTTCTTGAGCATCCGTATTATAAAACAATCATGTCACAGCTTGATATATTAACCCAACCGGTAACTTTGATCGAAGGTATTAATATTACATCTAGATTTTAAGAAAGTTCCCATGAAAAAATTATTACTTTTTTCTGTAATTATATTTTTTTCACCACTCATCGCCAGCACGCACATTGGTCAACGATTTATTTTCTCGCTCCCACGAACAAATAGTGCAAAAGAGCTTAAACATTGGCTTGAAAAAACCAAACCTGCTGGAGTTATGCTTGAAGCAGGAAATTTTAAAGATAGGCAAGAGACCAAAAAGTTATGTTCACAGCTTCAAGATCTTGCAAAAAAGCTCAAGCTCCCAAAACTGTTTATTTGTGTTGACTGGGAAGGCGGCATTGTATCACGCCCTAACGAAGAAGGCGGTTTTGTATCAGTCCCAAGCCCGTATGCCCTTGCACGCGCCGGACGATCAAGCTCTTTTCTTGCTGGCAAACTAATCGGCCAACAATTACGCGATATCGGGGCTAACGTCGACTTTGCGCCATCGTTCGATCTTTTTGATCCCCATAATTATATTCTGGCAACACGATGCTTTTCAGATAATCCAGAAAAAGTTGCGGTCTATGCTCTTGCTTTTTCCCAAGGGCTATTAAGCGAAGGGATACTTCCCGTTGCCAAACATTTCCCAGGATTAGGTCTGGGCAATCATGATACTCATCTAGCAAGTGTTACGATTTCGTTTGATCAAAAGACATTTGCTGTGCATAGCGAGCCGTTTAAAAAAGCGCTTCTTGCTGATATCCCATGTATTATGGCAAGTCATGCTCAATGTGAACAATTTGGTGCTGTACCTATAACCCATTCAAAACATGCAGCACGCTACCTGCAAAGTTTAAATCCTACAACGTTATTAATTACCGACGATTTTAGTATGAAAGCCGGGCTTAATAATATGGCACAGGAAGATGCTATTTTTGCAGGATTATGCGCAGGATATCACCTGTTAATTTTTTCGGGCACTATACGGGATCAAGAAAATTTGGTCGCTCACTTACAAGACAAAGTTGCTACATTGTCTGATCTTGAACAAGAAGAGTTTGAAAAGTGCGCACAAGATATTCAAGCGTTTAAAGACGATCGGTTAAAACCAATAACCGTTGATCAAGTACTTGACGAAGAAAAAACAGCCAAACTTTTGGCTCAGCGTTGCGTAACGTCACCAGGTATAAATATTGGCCCATCCAGTATTTTATTTTCGGTTAATGTACCTAAACTACGCCCAGCTGATACTTGGTATGTTCAGAATAATCGAACGTACCTGGGAGAACAACTTAAAAACTCCTGCCGTCGCACCCCTCTACTCGTCTTGAAACAAGCCTCCATCGGGGCGAACGGCCTTCTGAGTGATCAAGATACTTCTATTATCGAAATAATACTCGATGCAAAAGATACAACAAGTATCGATATTTTAAATAAGCACATAAACAAGAGTTCACCAGAAACAAGATTTATCTTGCAAACATTTTTTTATGGCAAAGGCACTTGGAACGATATTCAAGAAAATTGGCTCAGAGCACTCAAGCCTTATCAAGATAGAGTAACGATCTTTTCGCTCGGACACCCGTATGAAAAAACGATCTTACCGCAAGCAACGATTATAGAACTTGGGTCTTTTCATAAACCGTTAATTAATCAAGCTGTGCAGCATATTGCCCAAAAACATCTTGTTACCGGTGCTGATAAACTCATGCAAAACCCAAAAAAATATTTGTCTAACAAACGATTTGGGCTCGTGTGTCACCAATGCAGTACGGTTACTCTTAATAACAAACACGAGTTTCTTCCCGATATTTTATATACGTGGGCGCAAAAACAAAAAAATGAAGCACGTCTGCTTCATTCCGCCGAAGCCTTGGCGAAGGCGAACAAAACAAAGCTTGCCGCACTTTTTTCGCCCGAACATGGCCTTTCGGGCAATAAAGAAGCGTTTGCGTATATCGATTCTGAAAACGATAGCGCTTGGCAATGTCCTGTGTATTCGCTGCATGGCAAACATAGAAGTCCTACAGCAGATATGCTGAAAAATCTTGATCTTGTAATTATCGACTTACAAGAAGTTGGCGTTCGTTGCTTCACGTATTTAAGCACGATGGTTTTAGTACTCGAAGAAGCTGCAAAAAATAATATTCCGGTATTAGTTTTAGATCGACCAAACCCGCTCTATCATTTGGCTGCGTCGGGCCCAGAATTAGAAAAAGAACATGAGTCATTTTTGGGCAAAATTAATACGCCATTTGTTCACGGTAAAACTATGAGTAAGCTTGCACATCAAGTAAATAAAACTCTTAACGCAGATCTTAGTGCACTTGAATGTGAGGGTGATCATCAAGCACATGCAACCTATTTTCAAACACAAAAAGCTTCTCCATCACCAAATTTGGCTTCTATAGAAGCAATAAGAGCTTATCCAATGACGGTATTTATCGAAGGCACAAATTATTCTGAAGGCCGTGGAACAGCACATCCGTTTGAACAAATTGGCGCGCCATGGATTGATAAAAACGAGCTTGCGTCCCAGTTAAATAATAAAAACTTTGCTGGTGTATATTTCGAACCTGTTTCGTTTATCCCACAAAAAATTGCCGGTAAAGCAGAGAATCCTAAACACAATAACGCGTTATGTCATGGTATTTTTGTGCATATTACTGATCCCGCAAATACTGATCCGACAAAAATTGGGTACGCTATTCTTGATGTGTTATTTGATCTTTACCCACAACAATCAGTATTTCTAAAATACGGCAATCGTTATGCCCTTGATCTTCTTGCCGGGACAAGTTCATGGCGAGAAAAGATTGGATAAGATTTGAAAGAGTTAAACGTGGGTTTTGCCTGGATCCCCGGTCAAGCCGGGGATGACGTAGTTGGTTATCATGGCGCTCGTCCTGAGGTATCGAAGGACAAGAGCGTCTACTTCTTACTTAATAAGTACGCATGCGTAAAGATCGGCAACTGTTTCATATGCTGGCTGAGCGAATTTCTATTCGAAAAGAGCCCAGCGAAAAAATCCAGCTGATACAAATTATTCACAAATGCACTGCCAGTATCTGCAAGAACCCCTAAGCGTATTTCTGGTTCTTGAGTAATTGGGTTCGTGTGTCGTAATGCAATTAATTTTCCTGTACCAATATTATGAATATCGCCTGCAAAGATAACCCCGCTTCTTCGTTTAATTTTATTTTTAAAACTCTCGACTGACTTTGCCGAGTGCTTTAACTCTTTAAAAAACCAATATCTTTTTTGTTGTAATACCGGCTTATTTTTTTCGTACGGGATCCCATTATTAAGATGCACATTAAAGATTTTATACGAACTATCAGCAAATTTTACCAGCACCGTCCCTTGCATGAGTGCTTCTTCTAATCCTTCGCGCGAAACCCATGCCAACGGCTTAACTTTTTTGTGATACTTAGGTTGTTCTAAAAGCCCTGCAACAACACTTTGTTTTGATATTTTTTTGGGAAGCGAATGATCTCGAAGTTCATAAAGCGCACACCCATATTTTTTTGTTTTTGTTTTACTTCCCGTAACAGAGAATACGGCATAATTTGTTAACCGTAATGCGCCGTCATTGGGTAACGTAACGTTATTATGTTGAGCAGTCTGGTTATCAGCTGTCCAGGCTATAAAGTTAAAATTTTTAGCAATAAATTTTGGGTTAAGTATGCGAAACGTTTCAAGATCTTTACCCTCTTCTTTGTCCTCTTCGATAACTTCAATAACGTATCGTAATGTGCTTTTCACCTGTTCAAGTGATAAAATATCAAAATGTTCAGGGGCTATCGTATGACGCCGATCTTGTTCATGCAATTCGATATAACGTAAAGTATCTTTTGCTGCATGCAATAACGATGCAGGATCGGTCATAACTTTTTCTCGACGTATCGATCTCGAAGACAAAGACACAGGCTTGAAAAAACTGCTCGCTTCGGTATTAATAACCCCACTATTTTTATTTGTTTTGCCTGCATTATTATCGATGTGAAAAGCCTGTATATCGATACTAAGTATTATTAAAATAACAAACGTTACAATAATTTTTTGGATTTTTTGAAACATCACAAGCTCCTGAATAACGTGTTCAAGATAAGAAGACTACATTGTGTTAAGCTGACGCATTGTCATCCTGAACTTGATTCAGGATCCATTCATAATATTTTTCATATAACCAAATGGCCTGTAATTCAGTCAAGAAGACAAAAAATTACATCGATACGGCAAAAAGAGTAGTATTTTGATACACTAAGCAACGAGATAATCGTGAAAAATAAAAAAAGAGAAAAGAGAAGATATATGAAGTTTCTAAACTATTTGCTTCTAACCTGTGTCCTAATTTTTACACAAAATTTTCTTTTTGCTAATGAAATAAAAGAGTACCACGATAAAGTCGCAAAAGCATTTGCAGACAAAGATAACCTAACCATGGTCTTGGGCGCGGGAAATTACGAAGAAAATTATGAACGTTTAAAAGATTATACATTTCTTGTAAATCCAGAAAAAGAAACATCTCTTGATGCTTTGAATGCATATTTAGGATCAAAAAATCCTGGGCATAAAAAAATAGCAAGTCTTTCAGATATCGATCTTTCACAAACACCTTTGCCGTTAATTTTAGATTTTAATAAACAAGATTTTTTAGACTTTTTAAAAAAACTACCGGGCAAGTTTTCAGAAATAATTTTTGATTATTCGGTATCAAAATTTTTCAAAGAATCTACGCTTGAATGGTTCAAAGATATTTATAAAGCACTTAATGATGAGGGGGTACTTATCATGGACTATGAATCAGGTACTGTATCTCCAGCTCCAAATCCCATGTATCTGCAACAAGAATTCCAAAAAATATCACAAGACGTCCCAGACACTAAAAAAATTGGTAACTTTGATACCCTCATGCATATCCCCTATCTTAAAGCATATTGGGGAGGCAAACTGGTTCTTACTTTACCCAATCAAACAATAACATATGCTGATGTTGCAAAGACGGGGTTCACCGTATCTCAAAAAGATTTCGATCACTATAAAACAACAATAAACACGTTGGAACAAGAGATAATTAACTATAATATCGCTTTCATAAAAAAAGCAGGTTTTGAACGCGTAGAGTACCATAAGGACGAGATATACCCTATTCAACATAAAGGGAAAGATTTCAAAGATTCTTTTTACAAAGCGTACAAAAAAGATCCCATTAAAAAGCTTATAACATCACTTGAAGCACTGAAAAAATCTTTGGCTGAGCTGGCGTTAAAACTAAAAGCTATGGTTCCGAAGAAAAAAATTATGCCAACAGAAGTTAGCTCGCACAATTTTGATGAAGAAGTACTCAAATCACCATTACCCGTTGTTGTTGATATGTATGCGACATGGTGTGGACCATGTAAACAAATGGCGCCATTTTTTGAAGAGCTTTCGCTAGAACTTTCAGACAAATACAAATTTACAAAATTAAATATAGACAAAGCTCCTGATATCACAAACTACTATGGTGTTTCGAGGTATCCAACGTTACTATTTTTTAAGAACGGTAAGAAGGTTGGCGACAGAGTAGGCGGTATGGGCAAAGAAGCTTTGCGTGCAACCATAGAAAGCTGGTTGGGTAAATAAGAATGCATGAAAAAGAAGTTGGTTTTGTACTTAAACGCTTTTTACCCTCGACGCACAAAATTTCTCTGTTAACCCAATCGATGGGGAAAGTTAACGTTATCGTAAAAAAACCAAATATCTTGCAAAGAATTTGGCCAGGCATGGTTGTATCATGCCAGCTCGAGCTGTTATTTGAAGCGACATATACGTGCGAAGATATAGAAATTATTGAAATACCACCAGTATTAACAGCTCATGATACGTATTTAATTCACCATCTTCTTGAATTGTGTTACTATTTCATCCCGCTTGCCAATCCATGCAGTGAAGTTTTTGATCACCTGTTTTTTAGTTTTTCGATATTTTTGAACAAACAATTATTTATACATAATTTCGATATTATTAAACGTATTCTTATACTCAGGCTCTTACACTTTTCGGGCACTTTCTCATCAGAACTTTGCGGAAATACTACGCTCTTTGACAGGATAAGTCCTCACTCTCTTGACATTAAAGATGAACAAAAAGTAGAATCGGTAAGCTTACTGATCGAAGAAGTACATAAAATAGGCGTAAAAACCGTTGATCGATTAATTTTTAATTGCATAAAAACGCACCCTTCTTTCAAATTATTAAAAACTGTGCCGTTTTTATATGAGGGGAAAATTTCATGAACAATTATAAAAAATTCAGGGTAAACATGCTGCTAAAAATAATAGTCTTGCTTGGTTTCTTACTAAGCCCACTGACAAGCTCTGTAAATCCTGCCATGATCCCGATCCCGTCGTTTTCAGAACACAAAGCGATCCCGTTTTTGGGCGCTGTTGAACTACGAAAAAAACAGGCTACAGAACTAACAGAAACTATGCTGGGCGTAAAACAACGCTCTGAAGCTTTTGATAAAGAAGCAACACGAACACTTAATAAGATTAATCTTGATAGCGCACAAGCTCAATCACAACTCAAACGAGCTGATGAACAAGAGCATGAATATCTTAATAAAAAATTAACTATTTTAAATAGCAGAAAACAAAATATTCTTGATATCCAAGAATTATGGCAAGAAATCTTTGAAGTTCTCGATCAACACTCAAAACTCGTAAAAAGTATCATAGAATACTTACAAACAAAAAAAGAAGAGCTTAAGCCTGTTTATAGCTGGAAAGATTTTAAAGATTTACAAATACAGGTCTCTGAACACGCATTTAAAGTAGAATCTGAACGAGTTAAGCATGATAATCTGAAAAAACAACGGCTGACGGAAAACGAAATTATATCTTCTTGTCAAAAGCAACTTGATATCAAGAAAAAAGAACAGACCAAGATTCTCTCACATGGTGATACCCAAAAAACAAGCCCAGGAATCCCTATTAAATTTTCTATCGATCTTCTTGAGCAAGAAATTCAAAATCTGAGTTCAAAAATAGAAAAAGCTGAGCGCTCGATTGAAAAAATTGACCTTGAAAGCAAATATCTTGATGACTATATCGAGCATCAAAAAAACATGCTTACGGATGAAAAGTTGTTGCTTGCTCAGGTTGAAAGCCGATTAATTCTTGATTTTAATGATGTTGAAACGGCTCGAACCGAATGGCTTTCTGAAGCACAAAAAGCTCTGAGTATTAAAGAACAACTTGACCGCGAACGTGCTGTTAAAAAAAATGAGCGCGACCAAATTGCTGTCGAAATTGATACTATTCGGGAAAAGATCACCAAACTTTCAGAACGCGGTGGCGAAAAAAGTATCGAAGCATACGTATTGAAATCTGACCTAGAATTATTAACGACACATCATCGGGCACTCGAGCGAGAGCTTCTGCTTATTGATGCAAAAAAAGATCTTGTAGACTTGATTGCAAACGATAAAGAAGTGCAATATAGAATGGTAGAAATGCACTTCAAAATAAAAACTGACGAAGAAGATCTTGATGAACAACGAGCAGATTTTAGAAATAGAAGCGACACGGCAGCAAGTTCGTTACGAAGCTTAAAAAAGCGCCAAGATGAAGCAATAGCGTCTCTTAACGAAACAAATAGAACATTTGATAAAATTAAAGCTGCTCAGGATGAAATTAAGTCCCGTAAAAATATTAATGCTACAAATAGAGAATTACGCTTGCATGAAGCTCTTGCAAATTATGACGAAGCTAAAGACTATCTGAGTAAGCTATTGGCTCTCACGCAAGACTACTTAGCCGTTAATTCTGACTTAATCGCACAACAAGAAAAAATTAATAATCAATATGATTTAATTATTACCAATTTAGAGGCACAAAAAATAACACAAAACGTTTGGAAGCGATCACCTAAAGCAATTTCGCTATCATCATTAAAACAGTCTTTGGCCGAAGCTAAAATATTTTTTGTAAAATTATTCTGGGAAACACCGTCTTATTTCGGAATTTCTGTTGTTATAGAACGAATCAAAAACTTTAAATTTCATGATCTTGTATTACTCTTCTTGTTTATCTGTTTTTATTTCGTAGCGTATCTTGGTATTAGATTTGTGTTACGAATTATTCACCGTAAAACACAACTATGGATCTCAATGGATCACCAAAGAACACGGTTTTTATACGCACATATTATCACAGCACTTGTTGATTTTTTACTCGAAAATTATCTCCTAGCATTTACCTGGTTCTTTCTGTTGTTACACATAGTATTTGATTTTTCTTACATTTTTTCAACATTGCGTACGTTTGTGTACCCACATACGATTGCTCTTTTTTATCTTGCTTCAATTCCAGTCTTGGTACACTTATCACGAGAACTGTTGGGCAGTTTAAAAGATTTGAACAAACGTTTAAGCTATCTTTTCTTTACTGAGCAATTTCAGGACAAATTCTTATTACTTATTGCGTCGTTTTGTTATTCAAGCGCGATCTTAATTCCATTACGTGCAGCATATATCGCCTATGGCGCACCAAAGCATTCAGACTTTGCTGTTGTTATTTTGGCTGCATACTCCCTTATTCTTCTTATCGTACTTTCGTTATTTTTTGGCAAAGAAGATATTTTGCGCTTACTTCCATCACGAGGCAATTCGTTAATCTGGCTTAAACGTAAAATAGATCGTTATTACTATCCTGTATTTCTTTTTATTATGGGGCTCTTAATTTTATCAAACCCCTATATTGGGTACTCAAATCTTTCTTGGTTCTTAGCATTTGCTGTCCCATTATCAGTATTGTTAATTATGGTCTTATTTCAAATCCATTTTTATATCAGAAAATATGCTGTATTTTTATTCATGAAAGAAGAAGACGACGAGCTTATTGACAAATTTGACTACGCCAAAGCGTATTACGGCTTTTTTGTAATCTTTTCGTTTATTATTTTATTCTTTGCAACGACTACCGTTATAACCAACATTTGGGGATTAAATTATACCCCATTTGATATTTGGCATGTATTAGCAAACGAATGGGTTATTAATATCGATGTTGATAAAAAGCTGGGAATTATACAGTTTATTATCTTTGGAGTATTTTTGGCGATGGGATTTGTTATTTCATCGTGTACCCATAAATTTATCTTGAGTAAGCTTTTCGATATTCTTCGTTTTGAACCCGGAACCCAAAATACCATATCGCGCATTTTACATTATTTTATTATTTTCATAACGATACTGTTGGGACTATACATGATCCACCTGCAACAGTTTATATTCTTAGTTGGCGCATCGCTTGGTATCGGTTTAGGCTTTGCACTCAAAGATGTCGTCGCCGATCTTGTTGCCGGCTTTTTTGTGTTACTTGAGCGACCAATTGAAATCGGTAATTATATTCAAATTGATAACATCGAAGGCACGGTCCATAAAATCGCCGCCCGTTCGACCACAATTATCACGTCACTTAATTTTTCGGTTATTGTCCCCAATAAAGATTTACTGGCAAAAACAATCACGAACTGGGGTCATGGTCGCTTTGCTGTTGGCTTTGAAGTTCAAGTACGCGTTGAACACCATACCGATCCTGATCTTGTTAAAAAAGTACTTTTTTCAGTTGTTCAGGCCAACCCCGTTGTTTTACGAGTACCGGGAATTGTTGTTCGGCTAGAAAATTTTGAAGATAACGGATATTTCTTTTTGGTTCGGGCATTTATTAGCGCTCGACGCGTAAAAGAATATCGAGAAATTGCCGCAAATCTGCGTATGGAAATCTTAAAGGCATTTAAAGATAATAATATTCAACTTGCCCGTCCTGAGCGTGTACTTTCTTATAACGGCCCCGATGGGTCAGTTCAGCATGGTCCAAAATCATTAGAAATTAAATTCGACAAATAGGCCTTCTATTTAGATATTTGTCAAAATAAAAAAGATTTAGGACTCTCCTTTGTTTTATGTTAACATGAGAGAGGGAGAGTCTGCTATTCTAATATTATTTCGACCAGATCGAAGTATCGAAGTAATGAAGAGGAGGAGAAAAATGAAGTGCCCAAAGTGCACAGGTTTAATGGTTATGCAATCATTTTTTGACCACTTTATTAACTTTGAGGGTTGGAAGTGTCTCAACTGTGGGAAAATAGTAGAAAAACGCGAAAATACAATCAAAGATGACGCCTTTAGCCTCTTCTATCAACGACAAAAAATCAAAAAACAGGGTAACTGATCCCAATAATGATTATTTTATAAGCATTGAGGGTTGTTATACCCATGTTGAAGTTGCTCTTTTTAAAAATAAAATATCTATAGATTCTATTGTAAAACAAGACGTCAAAGCAAGTTCTCATCTTATCCCGTATCTCGATACTCTTCTTCAGAAAAATAGTTTAACGCTTGATAATCTATCTTTTCTTGCCATCGATCAAGGACCGGGGGCGTTTACTTCGTTACGTGTCAGCATTGCAACGGTTAACGGGATTGCATATGCACACAAAATACCCCTTATTGGCGTGCATGGTCTTGATGCTCTTTGTCATCAAACAGCAAAAGCTCTTATAAACAAAACTAATACTTTAATCGTCTGTTTATTAAATGCATTTAATAACGACGTCTATTTTTCGATTAATAAAATTCAAGAAGATTCGATTAATATACTCGAAAAAAACTGTAAAAAAATCGATCTTGTATTACAAGAGCTTCAAGAATTTCCAGATCGTTCAAAATTTACGATAGTTTTTACGGGTAACGGTGCAGTATTACACCAAGAAATTATTACACAAATATTTGGTAAAGATTCTTTCTCTTCACCATTGTATACAAACTGCTCAGCACAAACTATTGCAGAAATGGCACTCGAGCAGTGGGAAGAGAACAAAAATCCAGAAAACTTCCCAAATTCTCTCGCCCCACATTACATGAAAACCCAAGAATTTTCGATCAAAAAGAATCTTGCCAAGTAATACTTCGGACAACGCCAACACCAAGAACTATCGCTTCTCGAGCTCGCAAAATAGTCGGCGTTAAAGCACACCAGTAAATTTTTAGGTTTTTTAATTGGTCTAGTTCAGATTGAGAAAACCCACCCTCGGGTCCAAACAGAAGATTTATTTTAGATTTTGTCTCAGATAAGCTTTTAATTATAATATTTAACGACTGTCCTGCATGATCAAAAACAATATTAAAAAATTCTTGATCCAATTTTTGAGCAATAAGCGTATCAAAACTTATTGGTTTATTAATTATGGGCAAAACAAAATTTTTTGATTGTTCACATGCAGCTATCATAATCTTGCCCAGGCGTTCGAGCTCACGCTCGCCTCCCCATTTACGCTGAATCTTTTCTGATAAAACAGGCGTTATTGACGTCACACCCATTTGCGCACCAACATAGGCAACTTCTTCAAACGCCTCTTTTTTTAACAAACAAGCATAAAGATTAATTTCGGGCGTAAGTACATGATTTTTTGAAATATTCTTGATATATCCCGTAATAATACCCTTACGCTCAAACGTTACCGGTAAAAGCTCTATAAGTACGTTATTATTATGATCAAATAAAATAACACACTCTCCTGAATTCAAACGTAAAACACGGACGATTCTGGTCCAAAGATCTTGATCGCGCAATTCAAAAATAGTATTTGTTCCCGTTTGAATAATATTTTGCGCAGAAAATAGTGCAAATATATGTCCGTCTGTCATGCGTATCTTTTAATTTTTAGTTTTTGAGCTTTCTTGATCTTTTGGTCTTGGTTGGGAATTCAAGTGCATCACATAGCAATACTGTCGCAACAAAAAGTGTTGAAACTGAAGCAGCAACTAAATAGTGTTTATAATTCGCCTGCAAATGTTCGGTGATATGTTCTTTTATTTCCTGGACCGTGCAAGCTTTTAAATAGGCAATCGCAAGCTGTAATTTTTGAGAATAGGTAAGATCGCCACGCTGTTCAGCAACATCAATGTGCTCAAAAAGATCATCGTTACTAATCCCACCAAAAATATCTACTATATCGGGCACTTCTGAATTTTCTTGGGTTTCTCGGACATTACATACAGTCAGATCTTGGGACTCCTGCCCAACATCTGCCTGTAAAGACGATACGTGACTTGATGCAATAATTACCGTTAAAAAACAGACTATAATCTTTTTTATCATAAAAAGTCCTTAATCTTAAGAGCAAAAATATCGTTAGATTTACATCTGAATACAAAATTAAATAGACTTGGTCTGAATATTCTAAAACAAAAATACGATTAATTAAAGAGTTGTGCGAAAGGGTCGCTGTGCAACAACATCACTATCAAGCTCAGAATCATGATTATACACCTGTTATGCTCATTATTTTAGACGGCTTTGGGCATAGCAAAACAGCATATGGCAATGCTATACAGCATGCGCATATGCCCTTCTGGCACAAAGTTTTGGCAACCTACCCCCATACACTTTTAAACGCCTCTGGGCAAGCCGTAGGGCTTTTAGATGGGTTTATTGGCAACTCTGAAGTTGGCCACAAAACGATTGGTTCTGGACGAATAATAAAATCCAGTTTGAAAAAAATTCACGATAGTATGGCTGACGGGAGCTTTTTTAATAATACAATACTTGTCTCAAATTTTGAAAAACTCAAAGTATCAGGTAAATCTTTACATCTGATGGGATTACTTTCAGATGCCGGCGTGCATAGCCATGAAGAGCACCTCTATGCTCTTATAAAATTAGCCAAACAAGTCGGTCTTTCGCATGTTTTTGTTCATGCTTTTCTTGATGGCCGTGATACCCCCCCCTCAATCTGCTGCAATCTATCTTGACCGGCTTAATAACGTTATGCACAATCTTAAGCTGGGCAAACTTGCGACGATACATGGTCGTTTTTACGCCATGGACCGTGATGGTAATTGGGACAGAACTAAGATTTCATATGACGTTTTGACCCAGTCTTCACATCCCGATAATAAATCAGAAAAACTTGACTGGCGTACGGTACTTAAAAACTCGTATCAAAATAATATTACCGACGAATTTGTTTACCCAACCGTTCTTGATCCTGCAGGTACAATACAATCTGGCGATGGTATCGTTTTTTTTAACTTTCGTCCCGATAGAGCTCGCCAACTCACGCAAGCTTTTATTGACCAAAATTTTAACCATTTTTTTACAAAAAATAATCTTATAAGCTTTGTTATAACACCTACCCGCTATAATCCAGAATTTGCTCAGTATAATAATCAAGTTCTTTTCGAAGACGAGACAATCGATCATACATTACTTGATGAACTCGAATCACATAATAGTCGGGTTTTTATTATTGCTGAAACCGAAAAATATGCCCATGTCACCTATTTTTTTCGCGCAGGCTCGACCAAAACAGCTCCACACGAAACACGAATACTCGTGCCATCACTCAAAGCTCGTAATTATATCGAACATCCTGAAATGTCTGCGCCAATAATTACAAAGCATATTCTTGCTTCTCTTCGGGAAAATCCTGCAGACTTTTATCTTGTTAACTATGCCAATGCTGACATGGTCGGACATGCAGGAAATTTTGATGCGACAGTAAAAGCCTGTGAATGCTTAGACACACAACTTGAAAAAATTTATCATGAGCTTGTAGAAAAACTTAATGGGACATTATTTATAACCGCTGATCATGGTAATGCCGAAGAACAAATTGATAGCGCAGGAAATCCACACACGGCACACACAAAAAATCCTGTACCGTTTGTTATGATACGAAAAAATCTTGCGCATAAAATTTTACATACACAAACAAGTAATCATAAGGGGCTTGCAAATATTGCACCGACGATTTTGCAGAGCATGGGACTTGAAATTCCATCACAAATGACACAAACTACAATTTTTCCAGAAATTCTTAATAAACATCTTAATACACATAAGGAGATTCTCGTGAATAATATACCGTCAACATTGCAAGAACGTTTATGGGCAAGCGCTGTTCATATGCCGATACTTACTATTATTTGGACAAGCTATCTTGTATACCATACATTTGCTACCCACTCTTTCTTACAATTTATACAGCAAACGTTTTTTTCTTTGGATAACATTCCCTTTACGCCATTAATTTTCACGCTCTTAAGCATTTGTATTGTCAAAACAATTCGATTTGTGAAAAAACATTCTAAATTTGTTAATGCTAATACTCAAGAAGCGTACAAATTCAATATGTCACTATTAAAATGGTACGGCATTGGATTTATTGGCGCACTCATTGGAAATATTTTAAGTATCAAGCCCATGATTATAGTATTTCTCGTATTCATAGCTTCGATATCAACAAACTGTCTTATTCAGGCGTTTTTAGGCGTTGCAGCAAGTCTGCAGGGAAACGTCTATCATTATAAATATTTATTTAAATAGTATTTTTGCGCATATTCTGCCAAAGAGCAGCAACAATACCAACTAAAAATAACGATAAGTATGAAAACGATATCCCGAACATAATCAGTTTGTGCATCGTGATCGATAAAATAAAACATGCCGTTCCAATTCCCAATACAGGCACCCAAAACGGCAACGTAAACGCTTGTACGGTTTTTGCTGCATAGAACGCTGCAAAACCACTTATTAGATATGAAATAATTTGAGCAAATACCGACATATTTTGCAACGGTACTTGATCGCTTGAAATTGCTAAAATTGAACAGCCAAGAATTGCTTCGAGAAGTAAACAAACCCATGGAACATTGGTGCGGGTAATTTTGGTTAAGATTTTATTAAACGGCAAGTGATTATTTTGAGCAAGCGTGTATAAATTCCAACAGTTACTGGTTAATATCGAAAAACAGGCGCCTAAAATTGCTGCAAACACAGCACCGTTAATTATACGTGCAAACGGCTCAGAAAACATTTTAAGACCTAATGCCAGCATTGGCTGATTCATGCCGATAAGAGCGTTACCCAAGACACCAAAAATAACCCCTTGAAAAAGAATATCAATCGTTGCAACAATGAGAAACGATGTAATAATCACCCGCTTAATATTCTTTTTAGAGTCTTGAATTAAATGTCCAATCGAACATATAATTTCAAAACCAAGAAGCGGGAAAACTGCTATCGGTATTGTCGACCAGACATTAGAAATATGTTCTGCTTGAACATCAAACAATCGTGCATCAAAAAACACAAAGCCTATGCCAAATGCACACATAATTGGGAAAGCTTTAAGGGCTGTAAAAATATATTGCGCTTTACCGCCAACACGCATGCCAAAAATATTTAAGATCACCAGTAAAAAAATTAAAAGATAATCAAATAATAACGTTGGAATAACTGACAATACGGGAATATTAGCCTGAAAAAATTGAATAAATTTATGCATTAATAACGCAGCCGATGTCGTCTTGCCGATAAAATAGCCCCAGCCACTTAAAAACCCTGCCCATGAATTTATGTGAGCTTTACCAAAAGCATATAAACCTCCTGATACAGGATGCAAACGAGAAAGTTCTGCGATACATAATAATAATGGAAAAAGCAAAATCGCCGAAATTAAATAGCCCATAAAACCCAATGGGCCTGCGATATTTGTTAATGGGCCCGGATTAATAAATAATCCTGCGGCAATCATGGTATTAATACATATCAGAACGGCGATAGACGGTTTAATCATAGTTACTTGCATGAGAACCTTAGATTTAAAATTTAAATTTTTTTAATTTTTTAGAGTGTTCTAAGCTTATAACAAATATCTACTCAAGACTAAACAAAAAGTTGTTCGACAATTTTATAGGTTCGCTCAGGACGGGGATTTTTTCCTACAGGTTTTTGTTCTTCCAATACTCCAGTATCAACCCGATAACCCAAAAATTTTCTATAGCAATCGTACACACGGTCGTTATATGCAACAAATCGAATTTCTTCAAAGTCGTCATGTTCTTTAATAAAACTTATAATAGCGCCAAGAGCTTCTGGCGTTGCTTGTTCGATATCATAACCAAAAATATTGGTGCTAATTGCCGGAAAAGCAATGGTTTTAATATCATGTTTTAAAGCTTTCCAAAGGCTATTGCGATATGCAACGCGTAAAAATTCTTTCTTGTATTTTCGTTGAATTTCACCTGAAAGAGAACGATTAATAATACCACTCAAATCAGGCCCAACGGCATGAATAATCCAATCAACGCGTGTCTTGTCTTTTCGTTGCGACATATTAAACGACGGTGTCGTTTTTGTTCCGCCAACGTTGCGACGAATTTCTTGTCCATGAACAACTTGAGTCTTAATTGCTCTGAGTGCTGTCATGAGATCTGGCCCAGCAGCCAATTGGATCACCTGCGCAACACCAGCTCCGCCAATTAATCGTTCGTTGGCTGCATTAACAACTGCCGATGTTTCAGGGTCATCAAATTCTTGTCGCGTAATATCGCCCAGAACGAGTGTAAGAAGAGTATTTTTTGGCGCTTTTTTCTTATCCCGTTTTTTCATACCAAAAATAGGTGTTACAACCATCGACACGATAATAAAAAATATTAGAAAAAAACGTTTGTTCATCATATCAAATCCCATAATAACTATTTAAGATTCACGCGCTTCATGATTATTGTAATAAAAATAAACTTTAAACTATCGCCTATAATAAATGGAAATAAACCACATGCAAGCACTTTATCTGCAGGAACAAACCATGCAAGTTGCGCAAGTCCCATCGAAAAATAGATTATTCCTGCACATAATAATTTTATAAACGTTATAAAAATAGAGTTTGGTTTGTACAAACGCACGCTGGCGAGAAATATCATAGCAAGCCCAAAACCAAGCAAATATCCGCCCGTTGGTCCCATAAGCCGAACTAACCCACCTTGCATGCCTGCAAAAAATGGTAATCCTAAAGCACCTTGTGCAAGATATAAACTATATGCATACACGGCGTGTCGACCCAAAAGTAACGCAGCTAATAAGAGGGGCATCGGTTGCAAACTAATGGGCACTAAATTAAAGGGTAACGGGATAATAATTTGCGAGCAGACAGCAAATACCCACGAGAGTGCTAAATAGCCCGTGAATATAAACAATCGTGACTGAAATTTTGACTGACCAAATTTTTCTGAAATCTCACGCAGTGAAAAAAGAATTTTGTTGGTTTTCATAAGCTCTTTCGTTTTTATAAAATTTTTTTAAACGAGCTTATCCTACTCTTTTTTCACGGCGCTTTCAAATGACACGGGAATTAAAATTATTTTATAATTTTGAAGCGTAACGGTGGTTGCTTAGATTGTGGTTGTTTTTCTTTGGGAGCATATGGTGCTTCAACTAAGCGCTTAGGTCTGGTGATTTTGCCATCCTTATCTTTCTCATCTTTTGCAAAATTTTCTAGAACTGTTTTCATGCTCGGATATTCGAAATCTGCACCTGGAAATGCGATCATGTAAATTTCTTTAACCCCTGTCTTGTTATTTTTTACGTAATCCAAAACACCATTTACTGCTACTGGGCTGGCTTTTTTAAACGCTCCCTCTGGATCTCCTCCTGCAAAAATACTGGTGCTAATTCCTGGAAATGCGATGCGAATAATATTTGGGATTTTCATAGTTATAAGAGATGGTTTATATGGATTAGGATCATCAGCAACTTTCAAACTAAATGCATATGCATGAGCCAATCGTTTATCTCTTTCTGGGTCTGCACCCCCAGGACCAACCGCATGAATTATCCACTTCGCACAACCTTCTTTTTCCCCTATTTTGCCAGATTCAGTAATTACAGCTTCTCCTGTTCGACATTTAACCGTGGCATCATTAAAATCGGTTTTATTATTTGGAAAATCACTTAATTGTGCTTTAATCTTGCCATCCGTATCTCTATCATCAATCTCTCCTGCAATACCACCTCCTAATACAAGAGAAGTGTTTAAAGCATCAACGACTGCTGCTTGATCAGGATTCTCAAATTTTAAATCAAGAATTTGATATTCAACAAGTGTTATGTAACAGTCTTCCCCTTTTTTGGGAGCGTAATGTTTCAAATTATTTTCGAATTCTTCATAATTTGTAGGTTCTTCCCCAAGAAAATTTTTGTTTACATAATCTCTAACATTTTCTTCAGAAACGCCTGTTTTTGCAGCTGCTTTTTTAATTTCTTCTTTAGTCGGAGAAAACTTTTTTGGGCTACCACCGCCATCTGCTTTTGCACTCCCTTTAATCGTCATCAACACACTTGCAAGCTTCGCCAATTTTTCTTTGAGTGATGTAAGAGATTGTTGGAGTTTAACAGTTGCATCACCTGCAATAAGTCTTTGTAATATTTCTATAGATTTTGGCTGTACCATGCTATGAATAATATATTTACTTAAATATGCCACTTTTTTTCCAGGAACAAATGCATCGTTAAGTGATATTTTTGTCTTGATATGAGTGATTGCTGTTTTGTCAGTAATACCCGCTTTAATTGTATCTAAAATTGTATCTAAAAAATATTGACCTTCGATCCACGTAAAATCATCTTTTTCAAGATAATGGTTAGCAATACGCCGAGCTTTCAAAGCAGCTCGTGTCTTGTTAAGATCAGCACTCGGAATATAGGGAACAGGCACAAAATAAAAACAATAGTTCGTGCTTTCAACTTTATTATCATCTAAACAACGGTCAGTAAAATATTTTATACCCTCTGATTCGTATTTCTCTGGTTCTGGATCGGTAAGATTTCTAGCAAACCTGCCCATTGTTTCTTCATGACCTTCTATCGCCGCTGATTTTTTTGGATTTTTTTTATCCTTTGCACCTCCACCAAAATCACTCCAACCATATGGTGCTCTGTGAGTATCGTTTCCTAATAAAAGATATACTTTATTATTTTGAGTCGTATAGGGGAGCACTCCTGCATTTTCTATAGCAGTGAGAATAATAGGAGAAAATACGGTGAATAGTATGGTTAAAATCGACAAAAAATACAGTTTGTGCGATTGTTTAGCTCGCATAAAACACCCCTCTTCAAATTGTAATTAAATATAGTCAAAGTGTACGCCCATACCCGTGCAAAACACAAGATAACATAAAAAAACTGTCAGTTTTGTTGCAATATATCCATTCCATTCGCAATCATTTTAAAAGAACAGTAAAATAGAGTATTATTGACGAAAATTAACGAATTAAAATTTTTTTAAAAAATCCAGGAGGCGCTCGTGTCTAATAAGTTGGTAACAGTTATCGAACAAACATCATTTTTACTTGGCAAACAAAAAGAATCTTTAAATGATTGTTTAGCGATTTTTAAAGATTTACTCAATGTTGTTGAAGTTAAACTCAACAAAACAACTGATACCAAAGAACGCGAAACACTTGAAAAAGTGTATGACGCAGTCTCTGGCCAAGCTCAAAAAATGTCAGATTTCATCCAAGATGATATAAATTTCTTGGCCGAACAATTGGCCGCTTTTAATAATATTAAAAACATGAACGATCCAAAGCAGTCTCAGGATCTTTTAGATCTGATGCTTGGTGATACTGGGGAATTAGGCGAAACAGCTGAATTCAAAAAAACGGTTACTGAAGAAGCTGAAATGTCAAAACAAAATTTGATGGCAGTAATCGAAGACCTCAAAGCGACAATCTTAGAAGGCAATGCTGAAGAAGTAGGCATGTTTCTTGATTCACTTCTTGAAGAAGAAGAAAACGAAGAAGATGATGAAGAAGAAGACGACGAAGATGGTTGCTGCGATGACGATGAAGGCGGATGTTGCGACGATGAAGATGAAGAAGAACTTGCGCCATGTATTTGCGGTAAAGGCGAAAATGGCAAATGCACGTGCAAAAAAAAATCTAAAGAGGCTTCATCTGGATCTGGTTGCGGCGGCGGCTGTAATGGTTGTAGTGGCGGCGGCTGTGGGTCTGGTTGCGGATCTTCGTCAAAGAGTTTTGATCTGTTTGAACTTTTAAATGACGATACACCGACAGATAAGAAGAGTCACTCGGATAAAAAAACAGGCTGTTGTTAAGAAAAATTTATTTTGGTTTGAATCTTGAAGATTCGGGATTCGAACCAAGATTAGATAAAAAGAGAAAGAATAAACGTGGGTTTTGCCTGGATCCCCGGTCAAGCCGGGGATGACGTAGCAAGTCATTCTCTTTATTCTTAAATTTTTAAAAAAATAATTAAATAATTAGGGCGAGCGCCTAAAATACGAAAAATTATAGACGTTTATGAAAAAAGTTACTATTGTACCTGGGTGCATTTCATGTGGAACCTGCGAAGCAGTTTGTCCCAATGTCTTTGTTGTTAAAGGCGTTGCAGAAGTCAAACAAGACGCAGATATCCAAAAACATGCCGAGCTCGTACAAGAAGCTGCAGATATGTGCCCAGTGAATGTCATTAAAGTCGAGGAATAAAAAATATTTTTTTATGGCGAGTAGAAACCAAGAAATTCAAATATTTGAAAAGATACAACAAGAATTAACTTCTGATGGATCGCTGTTATATGCAGGACGTCTTCTGCAACGAGCGAGCCAAAAATTTCCAACCCATATCGCTCTGATCGAGCCAAACAAAAGTATCACCTACAAAGAACTTTACTTCAGATCGCTCGAATTGAGCAAAACATTAAAAGCTGCTGGGGTCAAAGCAGGCGACCGCGTATTGCTGTTCTCAGAAAATTCTACGGTCTTTTATGTTGCATACTTTGCAATTTGGCAGTTAGGTGCCGTTGTTGTTCCTCTTAATACGTTTTTACACGCTCGAGAACTTGCACATATTATCACTGACTCAACACCAGGGCTTATTTTTTCATCATGTGCACTACGAGAATCTCTAGAAAAACTTATTACAGAAAATTTTTTAACGAAATTACCAGAAATAATAACCGAAGAAGCAATTGACTGGACAACAGAAATCCCAACACAACTTGATCGTTATGCCCAAGATCATGATATTACCCCAGTAACCAGATCAAGCGAACTTTTGTGCGTCTTGATGTACTCATCAGGAACAACTGGTGTACCAAAAGGCATCATGCTTTCATCGAAAAATATTTTATCAAATACGATGCAATCGTATGCCCGCTTTACTATTTCGGGTCAAACTGATCGCGAGCGTATTTTTTCAGTATTGCCACTCTTTCATGTCTTTGCCCAACATGTGTGCATTTGGTTGCCCATTATGACCGGCTCTTCGATTATTATCGTGGCAAAAATTGATCGTAAATTAATTCTTGAAGGGCTTGAACAAAAACCTACGCTCTTTTTTGGCTTTCCAGCACTCTATGGTTTGCTCTGTCTCATGAAAACAGCCCCGCTTGATTCGATCAAAATGTTTGTGTCTGGCGCTGACATGCTTCCTGACAAAATACGGGCAGGCTTTGCTATGATTTATGGTCGTAAGATCTCATCGGGGTATGGTCTTTCTGAAGCATCTCCTGTCGTTGGCGTTAACCATGAAAACGAAGAAGAGCCAACAAACGTTATTGGTCATCCGCTTGTTGGTATTGAATGCGAAATTCGAGATGAAAACGAGCAGCCCGTTCCATCAGGTACTATTGGGACATTATGGTTGCGCGGCGATAATATCATGATGGGATATTATAATTCCCCAGAATCAACTGCTACTGTTTTAAAAAATGGCTGGCTTAATACGGGCGATCTTGGATCGATTGATAAACTTGGTAAAGTTGCCATTCGTGGCCGATCGAAAGATTTAATTATTCATAAGGGATTTAATATTTATCCCGCTGAAATCGAAAATGTTTTAATGCGTCATCCTGCAGTATTTAAAGCCGCTGTCATTGGTCAACCTGAGCCAATGTCGGGTGAAGTACCTGTTGCATTTGTAGCAGTAAGAAATAAACAAACAAATCTTGAAGAATTATTACGCGATTTGTGTTCAAGTAATCTTGCTGCATATAAAATTCCACGCAAATTTATTTGTCTGGAAGACCTTCCTATGAATGCAACCGGAAAAATTGATAAAAAACAGTTACATCTGTGATAAAAAAAATAGTAACCTGTTAAATAACTATCATAGGATAATATAGATTATATTTAAGGAGTTTTTGTATCATGTCGTTATCGACACAACTTATATTATTTATTATCGCACTTACGCTCGCAGCATTATTTGCGTTTCTTGAAACAGCATTCACAGCTCTGCGTCTTTTTAAACTTAAAGAGCTTGAGCTCAGTGTTGCTAAGTACAAGAACCTATTTGCCTCGTGGGAAAAAAACCCTCAGCGCATTTTAATTACCATTTTGATAGCAAATAACCTCGCGCACGTCGTCGCATCGGTATTGATCTCAGAAATCATGCAACAGTGTCTGGGAAATTGGGGTCTTTTTATTGGTATTGGGCTTGCAACAATCATGATTTTGATTTTTGGAGAAATTATTCCAAAAAGTTTTGCAAAAACCCATCATGAACGCTTTTTTGGGTCTTTTTTGTGGCTCGTTAATGTCTTGTTTCATCTTGAATATCCATTTGTCACTATTTTATTGAAAATCGCTGATACCTTCTTTTCAAAAGTTGGCGGCAAAAATATTATGGAAAAAGAAGAAGCTGTTTCTGAAAAAGAGATCGAGTTTTTGATCGATTACAGTGATGAAAAAGGTTTAATGGAAACCGAAAAAACTGAAATGTTACAAAATGTCTTTGGCTTGGGGCAAACTCTGGTTAAAGAAATTTTGATTCCTAAAGTAGACATGGTCTTAATAAACGTAGACTCTTCAATTGATCAAGCTATTAAAGTTTTACAAGAATCGCGTTATTCACGTCTTCCTGTATTTGAAAACGACGACGATAATATTATCGGGATTATTTATCAAAAAGATATTTTCGATATGCTCCATAAATCAGAAAAAAAGACGGTCAAAGAACTTTTAAGACCGGTGTTATTTATTCCTGAAACACAAAAAATTAATCAGCTCTTGCGTGAATTTTTGAAAAAACGTATGCACATGGCTATTGCTATCGATGAATTTGGGAGTATTTCAGGTCTTGTAACGCTTGAAGATATTATCGAAGAGATCGTTGGTGAAATTAGCGATGAACATGAAAAAATTAGCACAGAAATCGTTCCGCTTGAACGTGGTGGCTGGATTGTAAACGCAGGCGTCAGTCTTGAAAAAATAGAAGAGTTACTGAATATCTCGTTTCATGGGAAAGATTCCGTAACGCTTGCCGGATTTTTGGCTGAAAAACTTCAGCACTTACCAAAAAAAGGCGAGCGTATTTCGTACGAAGGTTATTGTTTTCAAATTCAACAAGCAAGTTCACGCCGTGTCCTTCAAGTATTAATTTTTGAAGATAAGGGATCAGACGAAATTCCTGAAGTTCCAGAGCGTGAAGATCTTGATAATTCACATAAAAAATAGTTACAAGAATATTTTTTAGAAATAGGCGCACTCTAAATGGTGCGCCTATTTTTTATTTTTCTAATTTTTTTTCTTTTTGTTAAGCTCAAAAAAGTTACACGTTTTTACAAGAGAGAAAAAAGAGAGAAAAAACATGAATATTCGCGTATTGTTACTCATAGCAGTCTTTTTATTCCCCCCTTCTATTTGTGCAGAAAATAAAAAAGCTTCGACGGTTTTTAGAAAATGGTTCGACACTCAAGAAATTTTTTCTGATAAAACGATAACTGATCAAAAAAATACACTCAATAACGAATTTATACTTATATTCAAAAAACGTTATGAACAGTTCTTGCCCGCTTTAACCCTAACCACACCTTTTCTGAGAGTTCTCACCAATAATCTTATCAGAACCGAGGGTTATTACTTCAAACCACCAATCGATCAGACTATGAAAGACAATTTTGTTGCGATTTATGACATGCTTGAAAACAATATCCCTGCATTTGTCGAATGCCTTAAGGGCAATAATTTCATATCTCAAGAGCTCATTGCATCAGAAGATCTTATGACACGTGATACAGCAACTAATAATCTCACGCTCATAATTGAAAGAAATATCTTATTCATGCGCCTTTTATGCGCTCATGATAGCATCCAGCAAGAACAAGAACTTCTTACTGCCGTTGCTAACCGTTTTTTTGAATACTGTTTTAGCCCTCAAACATTTCCACATTTTCAAGGACTTCTTCTCGATCACACGGCTCATCCCGTTGTTCGACTATTATTTTCAGTTATGTGGCAACAATTTGTTGGCAGCGGCTGGAAAGACTGGCACGCTTCAAGCCTCAAGAATCTTAAACAAAAAGCTGATCTGGGGCATCAGATTGTTTATGTAGCAGGAGGCACCGATCTTTTGGCGCTTATCTCTAACGGTATTTATAACATCCACATTATCGATCCTTTTCTTCCAACTCAAACCAAATATTACTCAGAAGATTGGCAATTTTTGATTAAGAACACCCAGAGTATTGGTATCGACGACGAGATTCATTTTGGGTCGGTATATAAAAATATTTTTATGAGGCGTACTGGATATTACGAAGGCGAAAACTTTTGTTTAAAACTTTCGGATAACACCCTTGCTGAGATCAGACAAAGTACAACAACCTGGACCGTTTTTGATGCTCAAAACAAAACATTAGGAACGGTCACGATTGATCGTCGCCTGGCAAATAATCAAGATTTTTTACCTGCAGAGAAAAAAACGCTCCTCATGGCGTACAACGAATTTGTCTGCGCAGCGGCACCTGGTTTGGCTGACGGCTGGAACATCAACATTGCAAGCCTTCCCGCTGATATCGAAATTATTGTAAAACAGCTCAGAAAACCAATTAACAAAGATATATTAGGCGCTCTGCGTCTAACCTCTTTGGTAAATTTTTCGGAAATTAAATTTATTAATTTTTCCGCTAACCCTCAATAATTCATAACTAAAAAAAGTAACTAAAAAAGTAGTTAAAAAAAGTAGAAAGAAAATTGTATGTTCGATAATACTTACTCTAAAAAAATTTTAATCGTCATGTATACTTCGTTACTTTCGTTACTTCCACTATGCACATCGTATGCTGTCGATAAACCTGCAAGTGAAGTCTTTAAAAAATGGCTGAACTATCAACAAATTATTCCTGACGTCAATCTTGCAAGCATGAAGGACAATCTCTCTCCTGTTTTTTTTAACATCGTCAAAATGCGTTATCAAAAGCATATTCCAGAGGTCACCTATCTTAACCCCTTTCTCTCATCTTGCACCGCGGGGCATATTAACGAATTTGGATGTAATTTTTCAGAACCATATGACCCCGTTTTTATTGAGAACTTTCGGCAATTTTATACATTAATAGAACATGATATCTCTGGGCTTTTTGATTTTTTTAAACAGCACCAGTTTGCACAAGCAGATCAGATCAAAAACGAAGAAGGCGCAAATGCCAATAATATTATCGATCAATATAGCACACTCATGTCACTTTTTTTTGCCAACCCTAATCAATTTATAGAATATGTCTGCACATTTGCTGTGGCAAATCGATTATATGAGTTTTGTTTTAATCCAAAAACATGGCCGCAATTTAATCACATGCTGATTGAGAAAAAAGAGTACCCATATGCACGATTTCTTTATTCCATCATTTGGCAAACATTAGCAGGAATTGGCTGGAAACATTGGCATGAAGAAAGTTTAAAATCTCTACAACAAAAAGCTGCGCAGGGCAACCGTATTATTTATATCGCCGGAGGCTCAGATATCTACCAACTAATCAAAGCTGGAATTTATAACATCACGAACATCGATCCACAACTCCCAACACAACCACAATATTACGCTGAAGGATGGGATTGGATTTTATATGGCAATGCTGCAGAACCCCAGGCAGGCATTGGAGATCGTATTATCTTTAATTTTGAAGATAAAAATATTGTTATGAAACGCACGAGATTTGTATGCCATCCAGAAACGTTCCAGGCGCGTTTGGCATCAGGCGAAATTATACAACTTAATTGCTGTACAACAGAATGGTCGATTTTTGAAAATGATAATTTTGTTGGAACCTATGTTCTTGAGCGCCGTCCGTGTCAGCAAGATGATTTTATACCAAAAGAGCATCAAACATTGCTGATGTCATTCAACGAGCTTTTTTTCATATCGGCACCAGCAGGCATGGGCGGTTGGGGAATCGATATTACGAGATTACCCAATAATCTTGAAATTATTATAAAACAACTTCGCAAGCCGGTTACCAAAAGTATGCTTGGCAACATGCGGCTTGCGACGTTATTAAATTTCTCTGATTTTAAATTTATATCGCTCGGAACCTGTATTAATTAAAAACTTATATATCTGAAGCTCTCAATTTTTCTAAACTAATATTCCCATAGCATGGAGAAAGTCGAATTTTTTCCATGATACCGTCTTTTATGGTTAAGCGCGCAATACAATCACAAGTGAATTCAGGATAATTGTAATTGTATGATGAATGTGCTACTTGCAAGGTGCAAACCATGCCTGGTTTAAGCTCAAACATGTCATGTTTATTGCTAAAATCCCACAAACATGCAACACCACCACTGTTACAAATAAGCTTATGCATTGGATCATAATGTTGATGCGCACGAATAACAGTTTGAATGCCTAAGACTTTCATGGCTTCTTGTGTTAGGTCATAACCTAATCTATAACGCGCAGCCTCTATTTGCACTGCAGGCTCTTTTTTATCGCATGCATAATCGTGCCATAAAAATCCAATCTCTCCAGTATCTTTAGGCGCTGATGCAACATGGCAGGTAAAAAAGTGATCTAAAACAGCATACTGGTCCCCGCATAAAAAGGGTTTCAGTTTGTTTAAGTCTACATCATATCTTTTCGCCAAGCCCGCCAAATCTTCACGCTTTGTTACGCTGAGCATGTCAAAAAGCATCTTTGATAATGCTTGCTTCTCTTCAAGTGCATTAATATAGTTAACTTGATCGCACAAACCATGAAATCGTTTGACAGCTTCATTTTCCATGCAGGTATTATATGATGCTTCCAATGCAGCTAGGCTCTTCATATCAAAATGTAACCCTGATTTTTGTGCTAACTCAGTATGTATATTAGCAAGCCTTTCGAATACAGCTGATACGTCTTCTGGTGCCTCTGCTTTCTGTAATTCACCAACAACAATTGCTGTTGCTTGCTCAACAAGCTTTTTATGGAGTTGAGAAAAAACTTGAGTTTGGTAAATTTTAAAAAGAGTCTTTATATCATTAAAGAATTCCGGAATTGCGTCTCGCAGTGCTTGTATGACATCTTGTACTTGCTTAATATATTTTTTTGGCTCTTTTTCTTCATGATCACGGACATGCCCAATCATCTGATTAAGTTGCGCTCTTCTGCTTGCAGCACGTGTACGCAATGCTTCTACGGTACTATCAGCCATTTTGTTATCGACTGTTTGGGTGTTACTAGATACTAAATTCAAAAATGAATTAATCAACCCTAATACTGGTTCTACAATATTACGATAATAATCTGTAGCATCGAAATATACCGCCTTTAATGACGTATAAAAATGACGGTACGTATGAGAAAGCAATGACGCAACAATATCCCGTCTAACTTGTTCACTCAATTGAGAACAGATAACACCAATATTATAATTTTCGTTGGTGAGTAACTCGTATTTAACAGAATCTTTTTTAACAGAACCTTTGCATTCAAGAAGTTTTTTAGAGCAATATGCAAGATCATTACCACCATGGCAACATAAATACTTCCCATTCAAGAAAATAGCTACGGGCAATACATCATACACTTCTCTCATGCATTTCAACATAACCTCTGGGTTAGAAAATTTTGCTTGCACTTCAGCTCCAAAGCTGTTCGATTCTTGCAGGTTATAGTCAATGTCTTCATGGTTACCACGAATTTGAAAAATACGGCCAGGATTTGCAAACTCTAAAAGCATAAGAAGAGACCACGTCTCAATGCCATACATACCTCGGTCTACAAAATCCCCTAAAAACATGAAGCGCACATTGGGCTGTAAAATTTTGAATTTATTATCAATAACGCCCTTGTTGCATAAATCGGTAAGCATATTAACAAGAGAATGCAAACCACCATGAAGATCACCCCATTGATAAACAACTGCATCGCCAGGAAAAACTACTTTTTGTACGTAAAACTCGGGCTTAAAATCTTCACCCGTATCTGCTAATAAAAACTGCGGCATGTTTCCATCAATCCACAACTTTTTTGTATTTAATTGATTTCTTTTTGCAGCAATATACTTCGGTAAAATGCCCTGTATATAATTGTAGAGATATTTAAAATATTTGTTCTTTATCAACTTTTCAAAAAATACTTCTTTCGTTTCTTGAGCAGCTGGGTATGGTGGCATACTATTAGCCAATCCAATAAAAAATGGTAAATCAATTGAAACTTTTGCTTGAACCGGATTTTTAGGCGTAGAGGTTACACCTGGCGAAGAAGATGATGATCCCTTAGGCTGAACCCCAGAAAGTTGTTGCGGTTGTTGTGGGACAGGCGTCGTCATAGGATATCGTAAGGTTTTAGGATCTTTTGCTACTTTTTTTTGATCACCCTTTTTTTGATCACCTGATTGTGGCGTAGTTCTCTTTTGTGTCGGATCTACTGTTAATGGCGATCCAGGTCTTGATGTGGGCGTTGTTCGAGCTTGATCTGGTTGGGGAGTATTTCCTTGTTCTGCTAAATCTGGTCCAAAATCTAATGGCGATCCAGGTTTTGCTAAAGACGTTGTTGCATCTTGAAGTGTTGGGGTTGTTGCTTCAGCATTTGGTGCATCAGCAACTGCTGCAAATGATGGTTGTCCACCTGCATTAACTCCAGGCGTTACAGCTTCGACACGAACAACCCTTTGGCTTTTACCACGAACAACCTTTGGGCTTTTACCTTCTGGAGTTTGGCCCGCTTGGTTCGGTTGAGCTTGACTCACGCGCTTTGCTGGTGCTTGTTTTTTTGCAGCTGGTTTATGCCTACCAGCTGGTGGCTTCATACCCACAAGCACACTACTTTGTCCAAAAATCATGAACACAATAAATAATAGATTCTTAAAATTCATAGGAAACCTCCATTTTTAAAATATCTTTAAACTTAACTATCTGACGATTGTTTTTTTAATGCTATAGTTCCATAACAATGTGGAACGTTTATCTTTTTCATAGTCCATTTCGTGATATCAGGTCCATTAACAGTTAAACAACCAAATGCATCATAGGTAACGCCACGTCCCATGTCTGAAGAATGCGCTATTTGCATGGTACAAATAAGACCTTCTTTATCAAGATTAAACTCTTCACGATTATTATTAAAATCCCATAAACAGGCGATTCCTTTACTTTGTAAAATCAATGCATACATAGGATTATAATGTTGATGAGCACGTATCACCACGCGTATACCTTGAGCTTTAAGTATTTCTTGCGCCAAGAGCATGCCAAAAACAGATCTTCCACTCTCTATAGAGTATTCAGAGTATTCGGGCCCTTTCGTATCAACACAAAAATCACTCCAAGCAAAACCTATGGTTCCTAAAATTTTTGGCTTTGCACCAATATTGTTTAAAAAGTAAAAATTAAATACGCCAGAGCCTGGAGCAAAAAGAACAGGTAACTTTTGATGTTCAATTTCACATTGTTGTGCTACACCTGCAAACTCTTCTCGTTTTTGCATTGTGAAGAGCTCAAGGATAAAATTGGTTAATTTTTGATCTTTTTCTAAAGTACATATTTCAGTACATTGTGCACGCCAATTTCTAAACCGTTCTAATTCTTTTGCTCCCGGTCCTTTTGCATCTTCTTCATAGTTTTCTAAACGTTCTTTAAATTTTTCCAAATCACTACTACTTGTTTGTAATCGTGTAGCTTTCGTCATCATAGTCTGCAACTGCTGTAACAATACAGCTGGATCAAAAGATTCTAAAGATTTTAATATTGGCGCACCTGTCTGATGTATCGCTTGTAAAACAGGAAATTCAACCAACATCTGTGTTTCTACCAAAGTTCCAAATATCGCTAACAGAGCGTGCACTTTTTCTTTGACACTCGTAATTTGTTTATCAAACTCTTGCAGATACTTAACAAGAGCATCGTTTACTGCAAAAGTTTGAAGCAATTGCGCGTGTTTCATCTCTCTCTCAATAACGTCAAATTCGCTACACAGCTTCTCGTAAGGTTCTCTCATAGATACATATGCTTTATTATCAGATTGAAGATTTCTCCCAATACAACCACCCATTTCTCGAAAAATAGGTTTATAACCTTCGAACAAATTTTGCGCACTACTTTTCATGTATGTTAATAAATGTTCTACAGCACACCCGAGTAATCCAGTTGCTATGTTTTTTCGAGCTTGGTTGCTTAATCGTGACATCAGTACCGTAGGATTATAATTTTGATCAGAAAGTAATTCACATTTGAATGGTTCAGAACATTTTAGAAGATCGGTATTAATATACGACAAATCGATACCACCATGACAACAAAGAAGTTGTCTATTAACAAATTGCGCTACGGGTAATAAATCATAGAATTGATTAATTTTATCAAGAATATCTTTGTTTTGCATCTTGATTTCTAACTCATATGCGAAACCAAAATTCCTCCCTAATAATTTATTTTGTGAAATGTCTTCATGATTTCCACGAAGTAACAATACCTGTTTTGGATTTGCAAGTTTTAAGCGCATTAACGTATACAAAACTTCAACACCAAAACATCCTTTGTCGACAAAATCGCCTAAAAATTCAAAGTAAACATTTGCATGCAAGATACGAAAATTGTTATCGATAATTCCTTGAGCGTGTAAAAAAGCAAGTTCGTTGATTAAAGAATGAAAACCACCGTGCAAGTCTCCCCATTGATAGATTTTTGAACCGTCGGGAAAATCAATTTTTTGGACATAGGGAGAAAATGTATCGATCGAAGAAACTTTGTCACGCTTTTTGCCAAGCCACAATTTTTCATCATCTAAATCTTTTTCTATTAAAGAAATACACGCATCCAGTGTTTTTTCAAAATCTACATAAAGATGTAGTGCACTTGTCTTACCTAACTTTTCAAAAAAATGCTTTCGTTTCGTTTTTCTAATAAGTTCATCTGTACAAGCTGCTATTCCCTCAGGTTGGGGTTGAACACTATTAGCCAACGCAATCAAAAAAGGTAGGTCGATTTGAGCTGGTTTTCCATCAGACACTTCTTTAGGTTGATTAATAGTTATAATAGGTGCTTCTTTGACGTCCATGCCAAAAAGAATAACACTCTGAGATATAACCAGAGACATAATAAAAGACATAATAAATAATACATGCTTAAAATTCATACAAAACCCCCATATATATTCTAAAAAATAATTTTCGAGTAGATTTGTTGATTATAGCAAAATTCAAATAGAAATAAAAATTATATAAGAAAAGTGAGAGAAAACGAGAAAAAATGACATTTTTTTGAAGATTTAAGAGCGATTTTTGAGTCTCTCGTTGGCATAGTGCGCAGCTAGCCCAAGACCTAAAATAATAATAAATGGGATAAGAAGATAAAGACCAGATTCGAATAAGCTTTTGCTACAGATAAACAGTAAGATCGCACAACTGCCAAGCGCACAATAACCAGAAATTGATTTTTTCAGGGTTAAAAATGCTAACGTACTCAATAAATAGGCAATAACAGTCCCAAGATCGGCCATTGTTGAAAGATATTCGGTCTTACTGGTAATCAATAAAAAGAGTATTACCAAGAGTGATTGTATAATCACACAAATCCAAGGGACTTGCTGACTATTAAGTTTTGT
>Ga0207111_10011_pt1 | contig 66516 bp, 62 predicted proteins | sample Alteio_BWMinHeat_71_FD_153577 | JGI IMG/M metagenome (GOLD analysis project Ga0207111, IMG submission 153577) | Enriched cells from forest soil in Barre Woods Harvard Forest LTER site, Petersham, Massachusetts, United States -... | ecosystem: Environmental > Terrestrial > Soil > Temperate forest >... | reverse complement strand
GATGGGAGGTTGTAGGCCTTCTGGACGGCGTCGGGGTTGAGGCCGATTACGGATTGAATTTGCTTTAGGCCCGAGGGGTCGGCGATGGGGCCGGCGCCGGTGGCGAAGTGGGCTACGGTGGCCTCGGCGAGGACCGAAACAATAGGCAGGTGCAGGTCGGGTGAGGCGGCGAGGCCGAGGTCTTTGGAAACCTGGGCGACGGAGTCGGCGCGAGCGGATTGCTTGTAAGCTTCGCGGCGCCAGCGCATGAGTTCCTGCGCGAGCCGCTGGTCAGCGGAGGCGAGAAGGCGGCCGGCTTCGAAGGCGCAGGCGTAGGAGATGTCTTCGGCGCCGGTCTCGGGAGTGACGCGGCGGGCCTGGTCGGCGCTGTGGTAGGGGCCGAGCGTGTCGCGGGTGCGCTGGAAGGGGACGAGCGGCCCGCGGTAGAGAACTTTTTCCGGGACTCCGGCGCGGTCGTCTACAGAGATGGGCAGGTGGCAGGTGTCGGTGAGGGGCGGGTGGCCGGCGTTGGCTACTTTGCCGACGAGGCCAACGTCCACGCCTTGCATGAGGTCGCGGAAGGTCCCAGTGCCGATGGTCTGGAATTGCCAGCTATAGAGCAGGACGAGACGGGTGGCGATGAGGAAATTTCCGATGATGGGGGTGACGCCGGGCCGGAAACGCGAGAGGGCGGGTGAAAGAGGGACTGGAGAATGCGCGACGGCGGGAGCATGGCGGACGCCAAGCGCGTGGGGAAAGAAGCCGCCGAAGACCGGCTGCACGGGCGGCGGGTCTTTCGAGACGAGGTCGCTGCGTTCTTCGAGGGAGACGAGGCAAGCGCGACATTTGGCGTTTTCATTAGGCAGGCGGCTGCCCATGACGACACCGAAGTATCCGTTGCTGCCTTCGATGCTGAGCTCGCGGTCGTCTTTGTTGACGTGGCGGACATGGGCGAGGAGTTGGAGTTCTTCCTTGGAGGGGAGGATGGAGGTGACGAGATCGATGGACGCTTCTATGGCGTCGCAGGTGATGTTTTGCGGGCTGCCGAGACGCTGAAAGACGTCGGTGGGGACGACCTGCTCGAGCGGCTGGTTCTGCAGCAGCGTGTACTCGCCTTCTTCAAAGAGCAGCAAGGCGAGCCACGGTACCTGGCCCTGCGGTGGCGGTGTGTTGGGGATGAGCGAAGGAGTGCCGATGAGGTTTTGCGGATCGAGGTCGCGTTCCCATGGAAGAGTGCGGCGGAGCAATGCGATGTGGGGAATGGATTCAGAGAAAGCACCGTGGCCGTTGCGCGGCGGGAAGACGCCGCCGACTTCAGTAGCGGGCAGTGAAAAGCGCGGGCCCTCGATGTTGAAGAAGGAATCGCGCGAACTGAGCGGCTGCGGGGCACCGGAGATGGTAACGCCGGTGGAAACAGACATGCGGTAGGAGTTGTCGAGCAGCGGCGGCAGGATGTCGTCGTAGAGGATCATTTCGCCGGGGTTTGGGTCAGCCATGGGACGTTCTCCTGGTCATGCGACTCGAGGTTGGGCCGGTGGCGCCGGCCGATTTGGCGGGGTGGTTTGATTTGGTGATGGCGTGGGCTGGGTGATAGCGGTAAAGATTTTGGCGGTGATTTCACCGTGCGGCGTGGAGGGCCCGTCGGGCACGAGCTGCTCGGGCACACTGCCGTTGAAGCGGATGGCCCATTGCTGGGCCGTGCCGGCAAGGCCGACGATTCCGGCCATACTGGCGCCGGAGTGGCTTGCGACGGAGATGATGAGGTGTGCGGATTTGTCGTCGCGCGTCAGGACGTCGTAGAGGAGCAGCTTGCGGCGGCCGCCGACGACCCGAAGCGGCGGCGTGGAGAGCGTTCCTCCCGTGATGCCGATGGCGAGGTCACCGTCGGCGGCGGTGCAGAGGTCTTCGACATCGAGCAAGACGCCGACGACTGCAGTGTCGAGCGGGAGCCAGGTTTCTACGCCGGGTTGGTCAACCATTGCCGCGGAGAGCCTAATCATGGCCTGTGCGGAGGGCTGGCCCGACTTGATGGTGGCAGCTACCTGGGGCACGAAGATGAGACAGCGGCGACCAAGCAGACTCGTGGAGCCGACTTGCGGGAGCAGGTTTCCTGTTTGCCATCCGGCGATGCCGTCGGCGGTGAGACCGAGACAGGTGACGGCGACCATGGCGCAGCCGGACGGAAGCTGGAACTCACCCTGGTTGACTTCGGCGTCGCTGACCGGATTTCCGGCGCTGGTCAAGCAGGTGACGCGGCCGATGGCATTGCCGACGACGAGGATGCTGTGCAGCGGATCGAGTGGCACGTCCCAGACATGGGTCGTTCCGGCCGGAACCGTGACACCTTTGCCGGAGATGAGGTTTTCGGCTTGGGTGAATGCTTTTCTGTGCGCTTGGCCCTGAGAGAAGCCGAATTCGAAGTGACGCTGCGTGCGCGGGCTGCGCGCGATGCGAGTGGGTGACGGTGCGTTGGCAGAGCGGACGAATTCGAGCCGCGAGCCGGGGACGACCATGAGTTGCGGGGCGGCGTAGCGTAGCAGTTTTGGCGAGCCGACTTTGAGGACGGTGGTGTGGAGCAGCGGCGGCACGTCGAGGGTGGGAGTGGGCAGTCCCTGAAGGACGGCGCGCAGGCGCGGATTGGTGAGAGGAATGGTGAGTACGGGCGGAACCTTGGTGATGACAGGCGGCGGCTTGAGGCCGACCGGGTTCATGGTGAGTCCGGTGGTGATGGGGGTGAGCAGCGGCGGTGCAGAACGGTACTGGCGCAGGGCGCGTGTGGCGAGCGGGTGCAGTCCCGCGGCGGGCAGGCCGGTGTCAGTGCGCGCGGTGCTGAAGAAGCCGGAGGCGGTAAGTATCGTCGCGGCGGCGCTGGTGGTCTTTGGAGAGTCTGTCGCAGTGGCCAGCAGCGCGAGAGTGTCTGCATGGTGACCCAGCGCCTGTAACGTTCCAATAATTGTCACAGTCAAAGTGGCAAATGGCAGTGGACGACTGAAGCCATAATCGAAAAGCTTTAGCATTTCGATTACGGCGCTCTCATTTTGTAACAGTGCGACACCAGTTAATTTGATTCCAGTGACGGTTGGGAGCGTGCGGGCGGCAGCAGGAATGTCGTCGTGCGGGAGCAGATGATAAGTGGCTTCAGAAACCTGTGAAAAGACTGGCTCCAGCCGGAAGCGTTCGTTGTGCAGAATGAGGCGGTCGTCTTCGGGCACGAGCGGGCTGTCGGCGGGAACCATGATGATCCAGTTGCTGCTGTTGTTGGGATCCTGAACCGAAATCTGCATTTTGTGATTGCTGCGGACCTGCTGATGCGCCTGGTCTACGAGCATGGGCGCAATATCAAACTTGTACGCAGCGTGAAGTGTTTCGAAGTGGCCAAACACACGTGTGGCCCACTCGCCGTCTGCGCGGTCGAACTCGGTCTGCGCGGAGAAGGCCCAGGCAGGCATGCGGGTTTCTGTTTGAAAGGACCATTCGGTGGCCATCTTCCAAGGCTGGTCCTGCGTGCCGGGTGAGGGCTGTCCGCCCGGAGGGTCGGGCGGAAGCAGCCCGGAGAGGACATGGGCGACGACGGCTTCATTGCCGGGTTGGTCTGCGTGCAGATATTTCTGGACGAAATCGGGCCATGAGATCGGCGTCTTGTTCGGGTTGGGCGACGGGCCAAAGGGAACGGTGACAGACGCAACGGCGAGATCGACGGTGACTTCGCCATGGAACGGCGGCCCGAGAATATGCAGGCTGGCGCCGATGGAGACGCTGATGTCGATGTCTACGCAGCCGAAGAAGCAAATCTCGATGCGGAAGCGTGCGCCGACGGAGATGCCGATGCCGATGTCGTAGTAGAAGGGGTCCCAGGAAAGCAGGAAGTCACAGTAGGCGGTAAACCAGACCTGCAGCCAGTCAGGCCCGTAGGTGGCTTCCATGCGGGTGCCGGCCATGACGCAGGAATTGGTGAGGGCGAAGTAGGACTCGCCCTTGATGTTGACGACGCCGAGGAAGGACCAGTGATAGCCGAGGCGCGGAACATCGGGGTATTCCGGCTCCTTGTGGAATGCGGGGTGGTAGCCGCCCATAGTAAGCAGGAACTGCGAGCGCGCGAACCACATGAAGTAGGCGAAGCCGCCGGTGAGCTGACAGTCCGGACTGAGGAGGTAGGAGTTGCTGGTGAGTTGTGCCTGGACGGAGAAGAGACTCTCGGCGGTACTGAAGCGAACTTTAAGCGCGAGCTCGATGGAGACGAGCGCGGTGTCGTCGCTGGGCAACGCCATGCGTGCGACGCCGAGGATTCCAATTTCGAGGCCGCGATCGAGCGAGACATAGATGATGGCGGTGACGTGGACGACGACGAAGGAGGTGCCGCGGAGTCCGGCGGCGAGCCAGAAGCTGCCGCGGCGGGCGGGAATCTGGTCGCGGATGTGGAGCAGCGCGCCCATCGGGTCGTCGGCGATTTTGTCGGGTTCGTCAAGAGCTTCGACGAGGAGGAACGTGGGGATCTGGTTGACGTCGTCGGGGACGACGAGCTCGCGGTTGTAGCCGATGCCGAGGCCGAGCCCAGTGATTTCGATGATCGGCGGGATGCCGATGACGATGAAGACCCCCCCGAAGACGAAGAACGATGTGTAGGTGTCGGTGCTGCCGGGGTCAGTGGGCGTGGAGTACGCGCCGATGGCGATGAAGCCGAATTCGGAGAGCTGGATGAGGAGCATGCCGTCGTATTCGACCGGCGGCCCGTCGCTCTTGAGGAGGGCTCCGGCTACGGTGACCTCGGGACCTTCGAAGCTAACGGCCAGGCCTTTGAGATCGAGCGACCATTTGCTGGGATCGCCGATGTGTTTGTAGGGGATGTCGATGGTGAGCTCGTCGCACTGGCAGGTGAGGCCTGCCACTTTGACGGAGCCATCTATGAGGAGGCCGACGTCGGCGGTGGTGATTTGCATACCGACCTGGTCGATATGGATGGGGCCGAAGGAGCGGTGGATGCCGATCCAGAGGATGGAGTTGGAGCCGTTGAATTTGATCTGGAACGGCTGCTTCCATGCCCATGCCTGCAGGTCTACGCCGGGGTTAAGGGGCTGCTTGTCTCCGGGCGCTGAGGCGGAACCGCCGTCGGAGCGGAGGAGACTGGAGGCGACGGGATTGTCGCCGCCCACGTTTCCTCCGGTGGCCAGACCGAGCGGAATACCGAGCTTGTCGAGTTCCATGCCCAGGCCGAAGTTGCTGATGATCGGGCCGGAGATGAATTCAGAGTCGAAGAAGACGTAGCCCTTGAAGCCGCCGAGGCGGAAGACAGATGTGTCGATAAGGGCGGCATCGTTGGCCCCGGTGAGACCGATGCCGAAGCCGGCGACGGAGAGCCCGGGGCTGAAGGTGATGGTGTTGTTGCCTGTGTCGAAGATGTTGAGGGTGAGGCCGGCGTCGGCGCCAGAGTCCCAGTCTGAAGGTGCACCGAAGAGCGCGGAGATCTGGTAGGAGCCGATGGTGAAGTCCTGATGACCCTTGACGCCGATGCCGAAGCGGCTGCCGCTCGATGCGAGTTCGAGGCCGAGGTCGGTGGTGATGGGGATTGTGATGGGCGTGAGTCCGGTGAGGAGTCCGCTGGCCATAGTGAGGATGCCGGGCAGCGGAGTGTTGACGGTGTCCTGTGCGGGCGCGGCGCCTTTCTTGATGATCTTAGCGGCGACGAGAAGATCTTCCGCGGTCTTGCCGCCGGTCCAAAGCGGAGTGGTGATCTTGTTGCGGAAGGAGTTGAGGCCGACGTTGGCGGCGAGCGGGAGGATGAGGTTTTCGACAAGCTGCTGCGGAGTGTCAGCGTTGGTGGTGACGCTGACGGTGGGCGCGAGGGTGATAGTAAGCGGGCCATTGTTGTTGCCAGAGGCGAGTGGGAAAATGTTGACTTGGAATGTGCTCGAGGCGAAGGCGATGTCGAGTTTGGGCGCGAGATCGATGCTGAGAGCGGAGGCGAGCGGGACGGCGAATCCGGCAGTGGCTTTAAGGGCGCCGGCGGCGAATCCGGCGCCGAAGTCGAGGTTGATGGCGCCGCTACCGAGTTTGACCTGAGAGGCAGTGAGCGAGGCGACAGGCCCGCTGCCGTCCCAGCCGAGCGCGATGGCGATAGTGCCAGAGTCCGCGCCGCCGAGTGCGAAGGACCAGTTGATGGTGGTGCCGACAGCGGCCACAGTGCCGGGCAGGCCGCCGAGGGAGTTGAGGAAGTTGGCGGCGGCGGTGGCGACGGCGGCGCGCTTGGAGTTGTCGAAGGCGGCAAGGAAGGTGCCGCTGAGGAGGGCGCGCAGGTCATCGGTGTGCGTCTTGAATTGGTTTACGTCGTCGTAGATGCCGATGGCCTTGGCTACGTCGAGGATGTCAGTGAGCCATGCGGGCGCTGGTGCAAGCGCGGTGATGAGCGTGTCGAGGGCTTGCGGCAGCAGTGCTTCGGCGGCGCCCATGAGCACGCCCAGACCGCTGAACGTCGGCAGGATCTGGATGGGTGTGACGCCGGACGGGGCGATGACGAGCGTGATTCCGGAGGCGCCGATTCCGAAGGTGATGGTGACGGAGGGCCAGGTGCCGGTGAGGGGTGTGGTGAGCGAGATAGTGCCGCCGGGTGTGATGTGGCGGAGTTTGTCGATGGATGCGGTGAGAAAAACTCCGAGGACTCCGCCTATGGGTGCGGTGGTGGCGAGGGTGAGGACTACGGGGTTGTTGCCGGCAGCGGTGAGCCGGAATCCCGCGGGGAGCGTGAAGCCCGGGCCGGGTGGGAACCCGGCGAGGGAGTTGAGTTGCTGGAGGAGCGTGTTGAGTTTTAGGCCGTCGAAGCCACCGCTGCCGTCGCCGAGAGAGGAGGGTGACGAAGCAGAGGAGCCGGTGTTGGAGAAGAAGCTGTCGAGCGGGCCGACGAGGAAGCCGGGACCGGTGAGGGCTTCAATGATGGCTCCCGCGGAGGAGGAGAAGATCAGGCGTGGGAGTGCATCGTTGAGGGCAGTGGTCAGGTGAGCGGTTGAGGGTGGGAGGGCGATGGGCTTGAGCCAGGGTGACGCGGCGAGCGTGAGTTTGCCCGCGCTGTAACCAAGGGCGAGTGCGCCGATGTGGAAGGTGGCGGACGGTGCGGCGGTGTCGAATTCGAGTGACGCGGCGGCGGTGAGGGAGATGGGCGACGTTGTGCGGATGGTGGGTGTGGTTCCGGTGACGTCGAGCGCGATGGGGAGCGCTCCGATGGAGATGGGGAAACCGAGAGTTGCGAGTCCGACGGAGACGCGTGAGGCGAAGAAGCTTCGTGCGTCTGTGGTGACGGCGTTGAACGCGTCGGCGGAGATGCCGAGTCCGTCTTGCGCGCTGGGTGTGGCGATGCCGAAGGCCTGGAGGGCGGAGAGGAGCGAGTCGAGCGCTGTTCCCGTGTTGGGCGCGGGGTTGGAGATGGATTGCATCAGCGCGCCAAGGAGAGGTTGAGCGGCGGCGTCAGTGAGTGAGATGCGCGGACGGAGCGGGGCGCGGAAGGCGGCCTGGTGGAAGGTGAGGAATGGGGTGGTGGTGGTGGTGGTGATGTCTACGCCGAATTCGAAGCTGCGGATGGTGGCGTCGGGCGTGTTGAGGAGGAAGCCGCCAGGGGTGAAGAGGGCGACGGTGATGCGGAGGCTTTGGGCGGGGCGTGGCGGTGGTGGGGCGGCCGAGTTGAGGGCGATGCGGAAGAGGTTGGCGCGCATGGTGATGTCGGGTTGCGGGGCCCCTTCTGCCACCGCGGTGAAGGGCTGGTGGGCGCGGAGGCCGAAAGCGATGTGGGTTGGGGCGGGGGTCGCGGCGCCCGCGGCCGTGGTGGCGAGCGCGGAGATAGCTTGTTTGAGGACGGAGAGCAGGTCGCCCGGAATAGTTCCGCCCAGTGCCAAGGCGGGTTTTCCGCCGGTATCGGTGGAGGCTGCGCCGGCGAAATCGGCGATGGGGTAGGGTGCGGGCGTGGGTAATTGGCCGGCGGGCGTGGGCAGATAGCCGTCAATTGCGCGCACCATGTGGTCAATTGCGTCGCGAATGGGACCGGCGGGGATGTTTTTGCTGAGGGACTGGGCGGCGCGGACGGCGGCGGTGAAGTTGGGGTCGGTGAGGAAGGGCAGGTCGGCGCCGAGGTGGGGAGTGCCGAGAGTGATGAGGCCGTTGACCTGGGCAGGGTTGGCGGCGGTGAAGGCGCGGGCGGGGACTCCGGCGGTGGAGTGAGCGACGAGAGTGACGGGGATGCCGGGGCGGAGTGCGGCTATGCGCGCGACTACGTTGGTGATTTGAGTGACGAGATCGCCGGTGTCGGAGAGGTCGGCGGTGTAGAAGTCTACGACGGCAGTGACGGTGGTGAGGTTGACGGCGGCGGGGTCTATGCCGGGGACTTGGAGGTCGAAGTTGGCGGTGGGGCTGCCCCCGATGAACGCGGACCAGATCGTGTGGTCGCTGAAGGCTGGGCCAAGAAGAAGAACGGCACGCGGACTGGCGGCCCCTCCGGCGAGGGTGTCGATTTGCGTTTTGATTTGCGAGATGGCGCCCGGGTCCTGCGGCTGTGCGGAGTGAGCAGCGGCTACAGGGTTTCCCTTGGTCCAGGTAGGGCCGGTGGGGAATTGCGAGTCTACGGGTACCACTCCGTCGCTGGAGCTGAGGAAGTTGGCGATGCGGTTGAGGCCGCCGGCTACGGTGGCGGGGTCTGTCCCGATGAAGGCGTCAGGCGCGAGATTTCGGACGAGTCCGGCGAGGGTGAAGATGTCCGTCGCGGCAGCAGCGCGAGTGCCGAGGACGGTGAACCAGTTGGCGGGCGGGCCCGCGGGCTCGAGCCATGCGACTGCGTCGGCAGAACCGTCGGGGGCGATGGGGAGAACCCATGGATCTTCGTAGATTCCGGCGCCGTCGGGCAGGGCGATGGTGAAGGCCGGCTTTGTCGGGTCGGGGGCGAGCGAGTCCGGCAGCGCGCCGCTGATGAGCGATTGCAGCCAGCCGAGCGCGTCAAGCAGGAAAGGAGAGCCGTCAGCGGAGAGCCCCGTGGCGACCGTGCAGAGCCAGGTGCGAAGCGCGGGAAAGAGGTCGGGCAGGAAGCCGGTGATTGCCGGCCAGTCTGTCGGCAGGCCGGGCAGTGAGTTGTGGACTCCGGCGAGCGCGGCCAAGACGAAGCCGGGTGTCTGGCCCCAGCTCAGGGCGGCGCGGGCGACGAGGAGACGAAGGAGCAGTTCGAGGTCTGCAGGAGTGATGCCGAGTGCGGCGGCCGTTGCTGCAGGGTTGGACGCGTCGAATCCGCCTGCCGGCGGGAAGGTGAGCGAGGGAACGCTGACAGAGGTGCCGTCGAAGGCGAGCTTGAGGTTGTTGACTCCGGCATGCCACGCAGCGGCTGAACCGGGCGCAAGGTCGAAGCCGGCGAAAAACGAGTCAGCGCTGAGCGTGAAGCCTGCGGTTGGCGGGGTGGAGGGGCCGGGCTCGACGCGGAAGGCGGCGTGTTGCGCGGCCATGAGAGAGATGGAGCCGGCGCCTTTGGATGGCAGATCCCAGGCGAAGAGCTCGGCGAGCCAGGAGAATTCCGCCGGCGCGCTGGCGGCGGAGAGGCGCAGGCCAATGCGGAGTTTTTGCGGGTCGGCGGGATTACCAAAGGTTTGCGCGTTCCATGCGGCAAGCTCGACCTGCGGTGCTCCGGCGGGGCCGATGAGGACGAGCCACGGATCGAGTTGCGTTCCGGTGCCGGAGACAGCGGCAGGAAGACCGATGAGCGCCGCGAGTTCGCTGAGGATTGCTGACCAGTTGTGCGCGGGATCAAGGAGCGCAGCGCGATGGGCCTGCGCGATGGCGGCAGCCGGATCTACGACGAACGCCGCGGGGTCGACGATGTGCGTTGATGTTGGGTCGGAGGTGGGCGCGACGATGGCTGCGAGAGCGGCGAGGTGGCGTCCGGCGCCGTTGCCGAGAGCGGCGAGGATGGCAGCCTGGACAGCGGCGGAGGCAGCAGCGGCGACGGAGTTGGTGTTGGTGAGGTCGATGCGCGGGTACGGCGGCACGGGGCCGAGCGTGACGTTGAGGAGTTCGAGAAGTGGCTGGAGCGATGCGCCGTTCCAGTTGATTCCAGCGCGGAGGGTGTCAACCTTAATGGCTCCGGTGTTGACGAGGCCCGGGCCTTTGACAAAGAGGAAAGAGGCCGACGGGAGTGCGGTGGCGTGTGCGGTGCCGTTGAGGGGAATGAGCGCGAGGTCAGCTTGCGCTTCGAGATTGCCGATGGTTGCAGAGACGAGGGCGCGCATGCCGACACGCAGACCGGAATCTGTGTGGACGAGGGCGAGGGACAGATTGGATTGCGGGTTGATGGTGACGAGCGGAATGAGCCACGGGTCGGCGTCTGTGCCGGAGCCGGTGGGAACGATAGCGCCAACACCCATGAGTCCGGCGAGGTGGGTGAGCCAGTTTGTGATCGGGCCGGCGAGCAGCGATTGCAGCCACCCCTGAAGCGCGGCGGGGCCGGAAGCGAGAGTGGCGAATGGGAACGGGGGAATGGCAGGGTCGCCGATGCCGAAGAGGGGGAGCAGATGGTCGGCGACGGCCTTGGCCTCGCTGCCGGCCGCGGCTGCGAGCTTGGCAAGAACCTCGTGCATAAGGCCGAGCGCGAGTTGCACAGCTTCAGATCCAAGGTTGGCAGGATCGAGGACCAGGTCTGCAGGCGGCTTGGTGTCGAAAGAAAATTTTTCCAGGGTGATGACGGCTGAGATGTTCGGCGGTGCAATGGTGGCGACTACCGAAATGGCACTGAGCGTGATGGGATCGGCGGGTTGCGAGAGGCCGACCTGCAGGCGGAACTGAATGCTCAGCGGGCCGGGTTGCGAATGCACGCCGGAGTTGGCATTAATGAGCGGGAGCTGCACGCGCAAACGCGCGTTGTCTGTGCCGAAATCTCCCGCGGCGCCAAACAGGATGCCGCTGCCGGTGTCATGAGTGGTGAGATAGAGGTTGCCCAGCGGCAGATCGCCGAGCAGCGGGTGCCAGTCTTCATTGGCTGGGATGCCGGCGGCGGTTGATGGCGGCAGGATGACGTCAAGCAGGCGCAGAAGCGCAGCGCGCTGGCTCGCGTTACCGAGGATGGTGCTGAGGCTGTCGCCGGGATTGTTGAACCAGCCGTTGTTGAGGTCTCCGCTGTCGGTGAGCAGGCCTATGGCTTTGCCGGCATCGGAGAGTTCGCTTGCGAGTCCAGCGGGGGCGCTCATGCCTTGCCACTCGTTTTGGTGCGGGACTTGCTACTGGCGTTGGTGGGGGCTCTGCCGGGTTGCGGCGTGGGTTGGGGAACGATGCTGAGCGGCGGCCCGGCCTGCAGCGTGAGTCCGTTAGGCCCGACGCTGATGTTGCGCGGAGCGAGCGAGCGCTGTGCGGCGTGGTCCTGCGCAATGGAAAGCAGGCTGGCCCAGGCTGCAGCTTGAAATGCGCGGCCCCATCGCGCGGCGAGACGTCCGTCTCCGCGCGGGTACTCGTCTGTCGCAGCGACGAGCCCGGCCGGATCTTTCGGGTCGGCGGAAAGCGTGAGCGCGACGATGAGCGGGCTTCGTCCGGTCTGGTCGGTTTCAAAGTCCAGCGAGACAAGGAGTGTGCCGGGAAGCATGCGCACCTGAATACTGTCGAGGTGAACGAGGGCTTCGCTGCCTGCGTCAGCCCAGACGATGACGGGTGAGCTGAGTGGCGCGGGAACACTGCCGTCCGCGGGTGCTCCTGCGATGCGCAGGCGAAGCTCGTTGGCGAGGCTCGCAGGGGTGAAGGTGTCCGGAATCTGAATGGGCCGAGTGAGATTCATGGGGACCGACCCGTTGTGGAGATTGGCGGAGTATACGCCAACTCTTGTCGTGCGTCGCGCAGAAATAATGAAGAGAATGTAAATTCTTGGGGCGCGAAGAAATGCACTGTCTTTGTGGCGCTAATAGAAAGACGCCGGAGGGAGTGGTCAACGGCGCGCTCATTTCTGGTCGAAGTCTGACTGCCAAAGAGACGCGGGCCCCTACTGCAAGAGAGAAAGCCAGACACTTCGTGGCGGAGATGCAGTCACTCGAACTTTCGATAGAGGTTGTGCCGATTGCCTTCTCTGAAAAGCTACCCGACGGTTGGAATCCAGAATGTGTCTCTCGCAATGCTCTGAAAACGTCACAGCCCAGGCGTCCTTCGATTGTCTTCAAGTGCCAGACCACGAGAGCGACCGCGAAGGCTAGACCTTCGTCCGGCGCAGTCGCCTAATCTCCGCTTTGCAGATCGCCGGTAGTTCTGTGCGGTCGATATTTACACGGTCCAGATAGCCCTGACACTCGGACGGTGTCAAATCGTCGCGCAGTTTGTGAGCGGACTTGAACAGCAATGCGCTAGTGCGCGACAGGCCGGTCGCCATCAGGTTGATGAGTGTTTGGTTCGCGGCTCCATATTCGAGGAAAAGATGAATCGGGAGAAGCTTCTCGGCTTCGTTGGTCATCCCTCGTTCGACCAACACAGCACGGAGCACGTCCGTATACAGCCTCATATACTTCACATAGGTATATCGCAGCTCCTTCTCCAGATCTTCAAAGAGACCGCGAATCAGATCGTTTACTCTGTCAACGTTGCGCGCTGTGGCGCACCGCGCTGCAGCCGCGCGGCGAGTGTTTCCCCTTCGACGTATTCCATGACGAGATAGTCAATCCCGTCCTGCGAGCCAACATCGTAGAGATGGCAAATGTTGGGATGGTTCAGGCTGGAAATGGCCCGCGCCTCGCGTTCGAAACGCTGCTTCAAATCTGGGCTTGACGCGAGGTGATCGGCTAAGACCTCGGATTACGGAAGGGTTGCCCGTGATCCGGACTCGATCCCGGGAGGCGCCCACCATCCGCCAAATAAAGGTCCGCAGACTTCTCGCAACACGGGAGTAGACCTGGCGGAAACCGGGTATAGAATCAGTGGAACAGATCCGATACCGTGCACGGGACCGGATCGCAAGGCGCGGACTTCCCGCCACTCCTCGGCGCTGGTGTGGGGCCAAGTGACGATGAACATCCCCAGATCGCTGCGATCGCTTGCTTCGCGTCCCGCTTTCCCGGTTGTAGCCGTCGCGACGCTAGCCCTGGGCCTCGGGGTCAATGCCGCGATCTTCAGCTTGACACGTGAAGTTCTGCTCCGACCTCTCCCCTACCGTGATCCCGATCGGCTCGTGCGGGTGTTTGAGGTCAGTCGGGGCCTAGGGGTGGCGTCCGCGCCAATCGCGCCTTTCAACTTGGTTGCCTGGCGCGACCACGTGGAGGCGTTCGAGCAGACCGCGGTTTTCCGTCGCGTTGCCTTTAACGTGTCAATGAGAACCAGCACGCTGCAGGTGGAGGGATTCCAGATCGCTCCTACATTCTTTCCAATGCTCGGGGTCGAACCGTCCCTCGGCCGCGGGTTCAGTGACAAGGATGCCCAGCCGGGTCGCGACGCGGTCGTTCTGCTAAGCGACGGCTTCTGGCGTCGTCAATTCGCCGCCGATTCGGCGATCATCGGCCAATCGATCGACGTCGATGGAACATCGTGCACTGTGGTCGGGGTCCTGCCATCGAGCTTTAAGATTTTCCGCGTCCTCAATCGTGAAGTCGATCTTTTCCGACCGTTCGTTCTCGACGCGACCGACCACGAACAATCGATAAACGTTTACGCGAAACTGAAGCCGCGCGTTTCGTTGGACAGCGCGCGTGCGCAAATGAAGACGGTGTATTCGTCACTGCCGATTCCCGACCACTTGTGGACGGCCGATGTGGCGTTGCTTTCGGCGAGCTTCGCTGCCAACTCACGGCCGATCCTGCTGACGCTCGAATGGGCGGCGGCGTTCGTGCTACTCATCGCCTGCGCCAACATTGCCAACTTGCTCCTGGCCGAGACCGCCAGACGACGGAAGGAACTGGCTATCCGCCAGGCTCTCGGAGCGAGCCGGTGGCACGTTGCACTGGACTTGGCGGGCGAAACATTTGTAGTCACGGTTTTAGGCGGCGCGCTTGCGATCCTGCTTGCTAGGTGGATCGTCACCGCACTGAACGCCGCCGTAAGCTTTCAAGATGTCAATCGCCTCCAGCCATTTCGCGTCGACGCCTTGGTGCTAGCCTTCACTGGCGGGCTGTTGCTCGCTGTCACGCTCGTCTTCGTCGTATTGCCTGCTCGTGCTGCACCCGACGCCGGTGTCGTCGACGCTCTGAAAGATTCGACCCACGGCGTCACCGCCGGCATGCCGAACCGGGGACTGCGTCACGCGCTCGTCATCGGGCAGGTGGCGCTGTCGATCGTACTCACGGCATCAGCGCTGGCGCTCACGCGGTCTGCTCTGGGCCTTCAGCGCCTCGCGCGCGGCGTGATCGTTGACGGCATGATGACTGCGGAGGTGGCATTGAACGACCCGCGGTACGCCGAGACTGAACGACTTGTCCGCGTCGCCGCCTCCATGCTCGAACAGCTCAGCACATCGCCAGGCATCGACGCAGCGGCACTTGTCAACTATCCACCTCTCTCGGTGATTCACGTGGGTGTGCCGGTTACCATCGAGGGACAGTCCCCACCGCCAGGCCAACGGTGGATCGCGCGGTACTGGGTTGTCGCGCCGGGTTATTTTCACACGGTCGGGATTCGGCTTTGCGTGGGTCGTGATTTCACTTCGGCCGACGATCGGACGCGCGGCGGGGTCGCTGTTGTCGGCGAGACCTTCGCGCGCCGCTTTTGGAACACTACCGACGTTGTTGGGAAGCGTCTGCGGCCTGTATTCCCCAAGAGCCACGCATTCTGGATTCCACGCGCCAATGGCGAGATGCTCACGATCGTCGGGGTCGTCAGCGACGTACGTGAGGATGGATTGCCCAACGCTGCCGGCCTGCCGCAACTCTATCTTCCATACGCGCAGAACCCAACGAGCACCTTGACCCTGATGGCGCGGGTGAGAGGCCGTTCCGCCGAGACGGCCACGCAGGCGATTCGGGACGCTGTGCGCGCGGTCGATCCGCAGTCAGCGGTGAGCTATGAGAAAACCTTCGACGACGTGATCGGGGAGACTTTCGCGCGCCCCCGCGAACTGGCGTGGCTCGTGGGCGCTTTCGCCATACTCGCACTCGTCCTCTCGGCCGTCGGGGTGTACGGGGTGATGGCATACCTGACAACCGCGCGGACGCGCGAGATCGGGATTCGCGTTGCACTCGGCGCGACGCCCTTCGACATCGTGTCACTCATCTTCGACCACGCGATGGCGCTGACGGCGGTCGGCGTTGTGATCGGTATCGTCCTCGCGCCGATGGCGCTGCGGCTTATGAGCGGCCTGCTGTTCGGCGTGGGTCCCTTCGATCCAGTGACGCTTCTGACGGTAGCCGCGCTACTGGCTGGAGTGTCGATCGCCGCGTCGACGATCCCGGCCGTTCGTGCGGCACGGCTCGCGTCAGTCTCGTTTCGATAACGTTGTGTGAGCCCTCGTGTCTGCAAGCAGAGGCTCAGCCATGTGGTAAACGACAACCTTGGATTGGAGGACATCTGAGGGGTGCACGACCCTATAACTGAGACCGCACAAGGCTTCGCCGTTTTGTCATTCCGCCTCGGCACAGGCTCGCAGTTTCTCCACGTTCGCCACAAAGACAGCCCACTCGCGGCGTCCGAAGCGTTCAATTACTCGCGTCTGTACCTTTTCCCATTGCTTTCCCGCTTGCTTCAGGATTCTGTAGCCCTTGGGAGCGATGACCGCAGTACGGGAGCGGGCGTCTCTTCCAGAGATGACTTTCACCCAGTTGTCCCGCACCATAGGATCGAGGGCTCGATACAAGGAACTCCGGTCCATCTCCAATTCTTCAGCAACATGGATGAGAGGCTCGCCTGTCCTGCGGCCGATGCAGCGTAAAACGGCTAGCTGAGTGACGTTCATGGGCGAAGCAGCGAGCGCGGCATCGTAGACCCGCCCAAGAACACGGGACAGCTTCTTGATCGAAGTGCAGGCACAAGGTATTGGGACAGTTTGTAAAGACATATATGATGTGTATACATCATTTATGATACGATACAACGCGAAATGGGGGACTAATCTTCTCGTAGTGCAGCTTGGCCTCGTAGTCCTAAAGGCATTCACGAGTACGCGCCACAACAGGAGGTTTTTATGTTTCGCCGTTGGATCATTGCTTTCTCGGCGTTACTGATTTCCGCTTTTGCCTGTTTGCCGAGTCTCCTCGCCACAGATCAGTCTCTTAGCGAGAACTGGGTTGGAGAACTAAGGATCGGTGAGATCAAACACTTGGTTCGACTGCGGCTGAGTGGAGACCGAGAACCCAAGGCCGGGACTATCGCTTTTCCAGCCAGCAGTGGCGCGGACATTCCTTTGTCAGCAATTTCAGTGGAGCACGGCCGAATAGCGTTCGCCTGGACCGATGATGGTGTCCTAATGTCGTTCGACGGCAGATTCTCCGATGGCCTGCTTGCGGGTACGGTCAGGCGCGGCGACAAACAGGGAATGCTGCAACTGGTGCCCACAGTGAAATTGACCGCCGAGTCGGAACAGCAACTCCTTGGTTATTACGAAATGCAACCCGGCCACATGGTGTCAGTCCTGAAGTTTCCCTTGGGTCCAGTTTATTCCGACTACACAACGGGGCGGGTTGGCGTCCTCTTTCCGTCTTCCCAGGATACTTTTTTTGCCGGCCCTTCGTTTCAAGTCCCAGTGCCGATGGTCATACGCTGCCGCCTCTCAACCGATCCACTCGCGAACCTTGTCGCTCTGCACTGGGAGGATGAGTCTGGTCACCAGATTGGCCACAAGCTGGACCAGCGAAGAGAAGAGGTAACGTTCAAAGACAGTGAGGTAGTTCTATCCGGCACATTAGTGCTCCCCAGCAGTAAGGGGCCGCATCCGGTTCTCATTAGAATTCAGGGTGCTGGACCGCAGACAAGGCGGAACGCATACGATGGCTGGTTTGCCTATCACGGCGTTGCCTACTTGTCGTTCGACAAGAGGGGTACGGGCAAGTCCAGCGGAGACTGGCGTGAGGCAGGCATCTCTGAATTGGCGGACGATGTTCTCGCCGCGGTGCGTTTCCTGCGGCAACGGGACGACATTGATCCGGATCAAATCGGGATTGAAGGCGACAGCGAAGGCGGATGGATTGTGCCGGCAGTCGCGACCCGCGATCCCAGAATCAAGTTCATCGTGATCTGGGCGGGTCCGGCGATGGATTATGTCCCAGAACTCATGAATGAAGTGGAAGAGAATCTGAAAGCGAGCGGCTTGAGCGGCGACGACCTAAGAAAGGCGCTCGAATTCAAGCGGCAAGCATTCGATATGCTTGCCGACGGGGCTGGGCTCAGCGATCACGCCTGGGCAGAGTTCCAGGCGTTCGTGGGTCCTTATCGTAATGAAAAATGGTTTTCTTACGTGAGCGAGCCCGAGCAGAGGGGCTGGCCGCACAAGAAGCTGTATCTGATGGCGCAGATCAAGCCATCGGAGCTCTGGCGCCGAGTCAAAATCCCGGTGCTGGCGCTGTACGGTGGTAAGGATTTGAACGTGCCTGCGGCAAAAAACGTGACTGCTCTGACCGCGGATTTGACGGCGGCGGGCAATCGGGATTTCACCATCAAGGTTTTTCCCGACGCAAATCATGATGGGTTTGAGACCACGGATCTAATGCTGGACGGCGAACAAATGCGCTATCTCAGACGACTAGCCCCTGGCCTAGTCAACACCCAGATAACCTGGGTGCTGGCTCATGTTTCGATAGTACGTTAGGAGGCGTTTAGTGAGAGAAACTTCCGGGAGATGCACAAACCAATCGCAGGTAAGTTTGAGACTTAGTGTCCGCTACATCGCGCGGGCCAGAGAGACGCTGTAAGTGCATTGCGCTAGCGATTGCGTACATCCCAATTCTGCCCGGGTCCGAAGCAAACCGGAAGTCGGAGGCTCTCCGCATATTGTCGACAAGCCGGAAACTATCCAGAAACGTTAGGCTTCTGGGAAGCGTGCCAGATCGGTACCGACAAGTCCTAGTGTTGTATCAGAAGCGACCGCAGAGGAGAGATTAGTAGCCTCATCAGAATCTGCGGCGGTCGCGTTTGATACAACGACTTGAAGGAAGCCGGCCTGAATCTCTTCCGGCGTGATGGCGTCGTTCATAGGAATGACTCCGAGTCCGGTGTGTTGGCGACTTCGATTTCCTTGCGGTCGCACCAGCGATTGAATTTGGCCTCGCAAACACCGCACATGATGTCCAGCGGGTTTTGCCGGTTTGCATTCCCGTAGTCGGCTACCAGCTTGGTGTGGCAGCCATCACACATCAGAGGGAGCCAGGGGAAAACTTTCTCCAGCCATTTCAAGTTCCATTTGCTCATTGGAATTGCTCCAGGTTGTCGAAAATGAACTGCACGTCATCGGTGGTCAGGCCGCACTCTTCAGCGCACCAGGCTTCTTCGGCGTCGTAGTCATCGTCGAAAGATTCGCCAGCTCCTCGGAATCCGGGTAGCTGCTGTGTTCAATCTCCAGCTTCACATTGGCCTCGTTCATCATGTCGAGGAACCGCAGTGCCTTCTCTCTGTCAACCATTGTTCGCCTCCTTGAGGGACTCAGCGGTCAAGGCCCTACGTCAGTACGTCATGAGCAAGCGGAGCACGGCTTGCTGCTGACCTTGTGCTCCACCGCCAGTCTCACAGCGGGAACATCCGGGTTGGCTTCAATGGCCATCCAGATGTCCCGCTTCTTCAAGTTGATGTTTGTAGCTTCTGCTCTGCCGGTGTCATTGCTTCACTTCCTCGGCGTTGAACACCTGCAAAGAATCGGCCAGGTCAGCTTTCTGGTTTGCATGGCGCACGGCCCTGATGTCCGTTGGCTGCGCACCGGGCTTGACCGCTGCACCGCCAACGCCCGTGACGTAGAACGGCGTGTTGGTTTCACTGGCCAGAATTGCACCCTGGCTTGCCCAGTCATCTTGCTGGTTTGCCCGGTCTGCGAACGGGATCGGATACTCGAAATAGCTGACGTGGGTTCAGTGAGTAGTCACGGTCGCGCTCATCGGGCGAAGGAACATCGCGAAACGCCAATTCGCGACCGTCGGGAAGGCGAACGAACTTAAATTCGGCAAGAAGATCCGCGTCGAGTGCTCGTTCCTGAAAGAGTGGCCGAAATTTTGGCAGACCGCTCCGGCGAGGCGACTTCGTGTACCAGACGAGGTAGTCGTTAACCGGATCAACCATCTCGCTCTTTTGGCTGCCTTTTTTCTTTACGGGGAATGAGACGATGAAGGACCCGACGCCGAATACCTCATCCATGAGGTCGCGCACGTAATGAAGGTTCTCGTCGCTAATTTGCACAAAGCAGGATCCGGTCTCGTGGAGTAGGTCACGTGCGAGCAGCAGGCGATCGCGCAGGTAGGTCAGGTAGGAATGAATCCCGAGTTCCCACGTGTCGCGAAATGCACGGATCATCTCTGGCTCTTGGGTCAGGTCATCATCCTTGCCGTCTTTTACTTCCCGCTTGTCAACGAAAGGCTGGAAATTAGAGCCGTATTTAATCCCGTATGGGGGATCGATGTAAGCCATCTGCACCTGCCCAGCCATGCCCTCCTTTTCGAGAAGCGAGTTCATCACCAGCAATGAATCACCAGCGATGAGGCGATTCGACCAACCGTGGGGGTGACGATAGAAGTCAATGGCCTCGCGTAACGGAGGACTTTCCTCCGTGCGCTCGAAGAGCGATGACTGTACCGGCAAGCCATTGCCGTTGCGCTTGCGAATGGCATCGATGATTGTGTGGGGATCGATCCGCTCATGTACGTGCAAGGAGACTGTCGGTACCTCGAACGAGGTGTGCTCCTTCTTGCCCCGCCCAGACCAACTGCGGATCAAGATGCAGATCGTAGTCCAACTCCTGGCGGGGTTTCACTGATGGCACGGGGGCGACATACTCGTAAGTCTTGTGCGTCGGCGCAACCGGATCGGTCTCGGGTGTCACCAACCCAACGGGCGGATTGTTAATGCGTTTTTTGTCGCGGTGTTCATAGCGCTCTATCGGGCGCTTCGGCGGCTTGCCGCCGCTCGTCTTTCCTCGTGTGCATTTACTTGTTACCTCTCCGCGTGAACACTGTATATGGGGGAACGCTGAATTCTGAGCTGCGAGAGTGCTTCCATTTGCAAGAGGACCGGAAAGGAAGCCAATTCGGGTTCCGGGTACACGGCATCGCCAAACCCTATGTCGATTTGCATCGGAATGCGGGCTCCGGCCAAATCGGCCAGGAGCTTGATGCGAACGCCATCGTACTCGTCATCCTCTTTGATCTTTGTGCCCTCGACCGAGGTGCTGTCGAATAGAAGGCCGTCTTCTTCCTGAATCTCGCAGATGGCCTGGATTGTTTGTTCAACCGCGCCGATCGCCGATGATCCCTGTCCGAGTAGATCCAGATCCTTTGTGGGCCGGTGAGTGTGGCCGGTCCACAGCGTAAAGAGTGTGGCTCCCTTGACGGCAAATTTGTCCCGATATGGCGACCGACCCAAGCGATACAGGAAGCGTTCGATGGCGTATCTGCCCAGCACCCGTTGGTAGTCTTCATTTTTGCTCTGCGCGAGCGCAAGAAGGCGCGCGCGGATGGATGCTGCTTTGTTCTTGCCCTTCTCGCGTGTCACAGCGCCTCCATGTAGGGACGAATGACATTGCTAACCCGGCAGATTTTGGCGTAACGATAGATTTCGTTGACGTTAGCCTTCTTTTGGCGAAGACAATCCTTTAGAGCTTCGATCGCGACATCGAGTCCTATTTTGCTGCGGAACTTAAAGCAGTCGGCGACGCTCTTCGCGGCTGAATAAACACGGACGGGAACACCCTCGACCTGATGATTCTCAATTCCCTCGGTCAGCGACGGGCCGGACAGTCGAACGATCCTGAGTGAAGGCGAAGTGAGGACAGGCGTCCTTGCCCCTTTCCGGAGAGCGATCCAAACCGAAGCAGGACTCTGGGTTGTGATTTCGTGAAACACAAGGGCGGAAAGGAGGCAAATAGCAGCGTCCGGGACACGTTTCGCCACCTCAGCGTAAGAGTGGCGTTCCGTAATCTTGGCGTCGGGCAGAGTGTAAATTCCGCGTCCAGGCCGGCTGAGCCGGCCTTGGCGGTGGAGACGAACGAGATATTCCCGTGGAAGGCCGATGGCCTCAATGTCGCGAGGCCTAACGATCCCGTGTTGGCCGACGTACCGCATGATCCTCTGGAGAGGTTTTGCCATAGCTCATGTCTCAATATGTCATTACTTAATCATATCTAATGACGTTTTGCAACATGCCACGGGTCTGACCTCAAATACCCTGCCCTAGACCGAGATCTGTCATCGCGTTAGCTGTCGAGTGGGAAAACTCAATAGCAGAACTCTTGGAAACCTCGCCACTCAACCTTTGGCCAAGTTCGGCAGTGTCACTGGTATAGATCTTAGCGTCGAGGCTTGCGCGCGAGATGGAAACGTAGGCGAAGCGGGAGTTGAGCAGGTCTGGGTGGACGCTGGTATCGCCGTGGACGAGGACGCGTTCGGCGGTTAGGCCCTGCGAGCTGTGACTGGTAACGGCGTAGCCGTGGTCGAGATGACGATGCTCGTTGGGGTTGAATTCGATGAGGCGGTTGTTGTCGAGGCGAACGAATAGGCGACCATCGGGGCGGATCGTCTCGATCGTGGCCATGTCGCGATTTGCAACGCCCAGTGATCTGTCGGGGGCAGTAAACTGGATGCGGTCGCCAACGGAGAACTCCCGTTGGATCTCTTGGTAGACGCTGACGCCTGTAAGGCGGCGGGGATCGTAGGTCGCAAGCTCTCCGTTCGCTTTCCTGACCGTGAGTTCGTTTGCGGCTGGGTTGATCGCGACAACCGATGCGTAGGCGGCAGCTTCAATTCCGATCGCTTTGCTGCCGCGTGTGTAGCGAACTACGTCGTCGATCCCATAGTGGCTGGCCCATGATCGTTCGGCTCCAGTCATGTCCTGGCGCTGAACCAGCACACGGAAATCACGATCTTCCGGGGCAACGGCGCCCGTGGCTTTCAACTCATGGCGAACCGCGAGATTCAGTTCGTGGCGGGAAGCATTGTCCGGTGAAACGATGAGCGTGTTCACGGGGGATTCGACGTAGCTCTTGGCGATGGCCCGAACTCGCTCTTCCTGGTTAGGAATTTCCTTCACGCGACCTTGTTGTTGGAGTACGTCGAGCGCACCGGAGACTTGGCCCGTCGCCAGCAGTTCGACGGCAGATTTCAGAGCTGGGTCCTTCTGCCGAACGATGTCATCCAGCGTCGACGTAAGGAGTTTATCAGTTTCGTTTTTTGTTCGCCTAGATCTTAAATGGACAGCCACAGGTGCGAAATCACAGGTGTGAAATTTTGCGCTGGGTCGCTAAGTTACTGAAAGATATGGTGGCCAGGGACGGAGTTGAACCGCCGACGCCAGCCTTTTCAGACTGGCGTTAATAAGTATTTACAACGACTTAACAGGTCTTAGGTGGCTGCGTAAGTGCTTTAGAAGTCGTGGGGGACATGCTGAGCTTGGGCTGGGATCTTGGGCTGGGCGGAATCCGTACCGGGAAAAAAGCCGCTATGTTGCATGCAGAGCTACCGGGATTGAACGTTCCAACAGATTTCGCGCTGGGGCTATACGCGTTCGTTGCCCCTACCGATGTTGATGCTACTCGAAAGAACAAGAACTGCAAGCACGACACAATGCCGGATCATCGTTCCTCCGAAACAACATTCACATTTTTAGCAACGGAAATCGCAGACGGGCAGATCCCAGCAGGAAGGTTCGGACAGCCAAGTGAGATCGCGAATGCTGTCGTGTTTCTCGCTTCGGATGAGGCAGCGTTACGGTCGGTGCAGAGTTGCTGATCGACGGTGGGATGAGCCTCTGAGGCTCGAGAACCTTCAAAAGCCAGCCTAATTGTTGTAATGGGGGCAAAGGCTGTGATTAATGGCTTCTGGATATGTTGTCTGCGAATCGGAAGCTGGTAATCATTTTTGCTTAACTTCCGGATCGCCCGTGGACTCGCTCGTGGTCACGTCAAACACCCTGGAAAACGTCTTCGATAAAGTCCTTCGGTTTCCTGAATCCGTTGCCCCACTTTGCGTCTGTGGGGCCAGTGGGCTTTGTGGCGACGATTTCGTCCAGCGACTTCCCTTGTTTCTTCAGAGCCGCTACTTTCTCGCGAGCATCAACGAGCAGGTCGCGATAAAAGGCGAGTTGGGATTTGTCGCCAACCGCGCCGTGGCCTGGGATGATGATCATCTTGTCAGTGACTTTCGCTAGATTCGCCTCGGTAGCGCGAATCATGCCGTCGATGCTGCCGCCCGTTGAATAATCGATGAATGGATAGTAGCCATTCCAAAATGTGTCACCGACATGGAAAACATCGGCGTCGGTAAAGTAAACGGAGATGTCGCTATCGGTATGAGCAGGCCCGAAATACTTCAAGGCGATACGCGTTCCATTGAGCTTCAGAGTCCGCTCGTCGTCGAAAACGTCCGCGGGAATTGCTCCAGCAGGAGCGGGCGGAAAAGTAAAGTTCCAGCCTTCCACTCGTGTCGTTGTGGAAAGGCGCTTTTTCGTATTCGTGTGAGCGAGGATCGCGGCACCCGCAGAGTGCAGCCACTCATTGCCGTCGGTGTGATCGAAGTGCCAGTGAGTATTGATGAGTTGCTTAATGGGATCGGAGCTGATCGAAGCGAGCGCATCTGTAAGCTTCGGACGCGAGCCGGCGAAGCCTGCATCGATTAGCAGCTTTCCGTCAGGGCCGGGCAAAACCGCGATGTTTCCACCGGCACCCATCAGGACGCTGATGTTGCCGCGCAGCTTCTGGACGGTGATGTTACCTGACGATGCTGACCTGCGGGCGATCTGCACAAGGCCGTCATCTTGAGCGAAGAGCTGGCGGGGAGCGAGCAAGGCAACGCTTGAAGCTGCACCAGCGAATGCCAGAAAGCCACGACGTGAAATGTTAGGACCATCCAGTTTAGTGTTCATGGAGTTCCCTCGTTTGTTACTGGTGAATCCCGCCGTTGGTTCTTAGAGGTTCGGCGTTCCGCCTAGCGCGAAACGCCGAACCATTCTTCACACCATGCTTTCATTACGCCGCTGCTTGTGCTGCTGCTTCAAAGAACGCTAAGAGATCGTTGTTGATCGTCTCGGCCTGGGTCGTGGGCATGCCGTGAGGGAAGCCCTTGTAGGTTTTCAATGTGCCGTTTTTCAGCAACTTTGCAGATAGCGGTGCGGAATCGGCATAAGGCACGATTTGGTCATCATCGCCATGCATCACTAAAACCGGAACGGTAATCTTCTTCAGATCTTCGGTAAAGTCCGTTTGCGAGAATGCGACGATGCCATCGTAGTGCGCCTTGGCTCCTCCCATCATGCCCTGACGCCACCAATTCCAGATCACCGGTTGGGATGGCTTCGCTCCGGGCCGGTTGTAACCGTAGAACGGTCCAGCGGGTAAATCGTAGTAGAACTGCGAGCGGTTCGCGGCGAGCTGAGCCTGTAAACCATCGAACACGTCCTTCGGTAGCCCGCCTGGATTGGCCGCTGTCTTCACCATCAATGGCGGAACCGCGCTCATGATCGCCGCTTTTGCCACTCGCGACTCGCCGTGACGTCCCAAGTAGCGCACCACCTCTCCACCACCGGTCGAGTGACCAACGTGGATAGCGTCCTTGAGGTTGAGGTGTGCGATCAGTGCCGCCAGATCGTCGGCATAATGATCCATGTCGTGGCCATCACCGGTTTGCGAGGAGCGACCATGTCCGCGCCGATCGTGAGCGATGACTCGATAACCGTGCTTGAGGAAGAACAACATCTGCGTGTCCCAATCGTCGGCTGAGAGCGGCCAGCCGTGTGAAAAAACGATCGGCTGTCCTGATCCCCAATCTTTGTAGTAAATCGTGGTGCCATCTTTGACTGTAATGGTGCTCATACAAATCTTCTCCTTTATGTTTATATTCTTGTGAAACAGAAACGTTTTTATTTACTTAGCGGGCACCAGCACCGGAGCGCCTTCGTCCTTCACCATGACCAGGACGAACTTCGCCGGTTTGATTTTGCTTGCGTTCCGCCCAACGACGTGAACATCATCGGGGCCTTCATAGAATGTCTGACCAGGTGTCAAAGTCACTTCTTTGCCGCCTCTCACCTGCATCACGATCGAGCCTTCCAGGACATAGACAAACGCATGTGCATTGTGACGATGGATAGGGTCTACACTGCCCGGCGGATAATCCACGATCATCATCGCGCCTTCTTTGCCAGGAATGTTTGCCAAGTCTTTCGAAAAGAGATCCGTTACTTTGGCCTCCTGTCCCATCAAAGTGCTGGACATGAGACATGCCAGTGCCAAAATTAGTTTTGGGAATGTCATAAATTAACCTTTCGGTTGATCGACGCATGGTTGCATCGTGTGTTTGGTCCGTAATTTTGTCTTTAGGCAGCTTTCTGAGCGTGTGCTGCGGGCTGAGTCAACCAGGTTTCGAAGCGCGTCTCTCCGAGCCGTGCGTTACTGCCCGGAACTAGTGTTTTCTCGCTGAGTTTCGCTCCAGAGTAACGCGCATTTGGATCAGCGCTTACCTCGCGGGGATCTTTCAGCGCAGCCAAGCGCCGCCGGACTAGTTCATCAACGCGAAACTGTTCTGGCCCGCCGATTTCGACGGTGCCATTTATCGGCGGCTCTACCGCGATCCTGCCTACTGCACTCGCAACGTCATCGGCGGACATCGGCTGGAAAAGAACAGGAGGCAGATGCACCTTGTCGCCGACCATGGAAATGTCGGCAAGTCCCTTCAGGAACTCGAAGAACTGGGTCGCCTGCACGATGGTGTAGGGGATTGAGGATTCCTTAATCAGTTTCTCCTGAGCGATCTTTGCCCGGAAGTAACCGCTTTCAGACAACCGGTCGGTTCCCACCACCGATAACGCGACGTGATGTTTTACCCCTGCTGTGGCTTCGTAGCTGAGGAGGTTGCGAGTTGATGTTTCGAAGAACTTCAGCACGGCCGAGTCCTCCCAAGACGGAGAGTTCGATACGTCAACGACTACCGAGGCGCCTTTCAGTACTTCCGCCAGTCCTTCGCCCGTAAGGGTATTGACGCCTGTGTTGGGGGCTGCGGCTACGGCTTCATGCCCGTGTTCTCGCAGCTTCTTAACTAGCTTTGATCCAATGAGTCCGGTACCACCGATCACTACGATTTTCATGATTGTCTCCTTCATTTTTGACCGACGCATTTTTGAACCCCATGGGTCTCTTCTATTCGCTAAGACAGTACATCCCGGCGCTTTGTGACACAACCCTTATTCGACCGGGTTCTCTGCTATTCATCGAACGGTGCGTTCATCAATAGGTCGACCGTTGACACAGCTTTGTAGCCAGGCACGAATCGCTCGCCGAAGTCGCGGAGGAAGTTGTCGTGGCTGGTCTCGGGCTTATTTGTGACGAGTCGACAGCATGCTTCGGCAAATTGTTGCTTCATCTTCAGTCGGGGGAAAGCGCCGAGGATGCGCTCGACATCGGCCGTCGGAAGTGCCTCAATGCCGAAACCACCGTAGTCGAGTCCGATGCCCATCGTGGCGACCGCCACTTCCGATTCCTTATGAAGTGCCAGCGATGGCGTCGAGTTAAGCGCAACTGTGTCCCAGATCAGTTGCGCTCGGCGATCGGAGAGGCCCTTGCCTTTGATGAACGACAGTGCGGCATCGGCACCATTCACTTCGAAGCGATTGGGCCCTGACACACTGGCAGTGAGCCCGATGTCGTGGAGTATCGTGCCAATAGCCACGACTTCGCGGTCGTAGTCGATGCCCTTTATGCGGCCAATCGCTTCAGCGAACAGCCACGAACGCATCGCGTGATTGAACAGATACGGTTCGGAGAGTCGCTGCGCGTGCTCAATCACGGCCGTGATAAGCGGCCCATCGGGTACGCTGACGCCCGCAATCAGTCGAGTCTCCGACGCGCCCCGATTGACAAACGTCTTCGCTGGTGCAACCGTCTCCTGTTTGTAGCCGATCGTTTCAGTATTCATCCGAGTTCTCCTCTGCTTACGCTATTCTTGCCGTGATCCTGGCGAATCGCCCGACGAACTCGAGCGCCTTCTCGGCGACCTCTCGCCAGCCGGCGTCGATCGTAAGCGAGTGCCCGCGGCCCGGCATCTTGACGATCTCGGTCACGCCCTGGTTACGCTTCTGCTTTTCGTAGGCCGCGTTCGCGATCGCCCACGGGACCGTATGGTCGGAGTCGGCCGAGACGATCAGCATCGGACCCCGGTCGGGGTTTGTCGAGTCGACCTGCGCCTCTGACCATGGATTCAAGTTCGCGGACGCCGCCTGGAAGAGCGGCTCGCCGGCGCCGGGAACGGAGTAGCCGAGGTACAACTCCTTAGCCTCATCCTCACCGACCACGTTCGCGAAGCTGTAGCGGAATTGCTCGTAGCTGAGCGGGACTGCGCGGTTCCAGTTCGCGGGGTTGCGCAGGGCGACACTGGCCGTGCGCAGTGCCTGGATCGGCAGCGGGAGCACGCCGCGAAACGGAGCAGGGCTGATCGCGACCGACGCGGCGGCAAGCCCACGCCCCGCGAGAATCATGGTCAGCAGACCTCCAAAGGAGTGGCCAATGATCACGGGCTTCCGCTTCAGGCGGCGAATAATCGCCTCCTCGTAGTCGGCGATCTCGCCGATCCCCTTGCCCGCGAACACCTCAGGGTGTTCTCTGGCCGCGGCGACCGTCTCTGGATCGTCCGGCCAGCCCGGTGTCAACGCCACGTAGCCGGCCTCCTCGAACAGCGTCACCCAGCGGTCCCAGCTTGAAGGCAGCAGCCAGAGCCCGTGAACGAAAACAACGGGTGGGGCGCTCGAGGCGTTCGCGCGTTCGATCTGCTCTGCCTCGTGCTCTGTAATGGTCAACCCTTCAGCCAACTCCCCGCTCTGGGAAGCGTTGCCGATCGAATTGAGTGATGCCGCGATTGCCTCGTGTTTCATAAAATTTCCTTTCATGATTGGCCAACGTATTTCAGGGCCACGACCTCTTGTACTCGCTATGACAGAACAGAACGAGACTTTGTGACATAACGCCTGCTCGCCCTGGATGACTCGCCGAATATTGCACAAGAAAATTTAAGAGGTGCCATTCCGATGTGTTTGTAAGCTTCGCAAGATGGACCAGTCAGCCGTACAGCGATTTCGAATTGCGATGGCTGCTCGAATCATGAGCCCATTCATCCTTCGCGTAATCGTGTGTGCAGACACGTTGTTGCGTTTTTTCTTAACCGTTTAATTGGCAAGACGTTTTTCGATACGCCGGTCCGGAATCAGCCAGATCAGTGCAGCCAACACAAAGACCGCCTGAGCGATCCAGGTTGTACGTGACGTTGCAAGGATCGCCACGACATACAGCACTGATGATAGCTTTCCCTTCCAATCGCGCCCGACTGCCTTTTTGAGAATTGAATCGTGCCCTTGGGCGCGAATGATCGCCTGCTGAAGCACGAGGTAGGCGACCGCGGCCATCAACAACACCGCCCCATAAAGTGCGGTAGGCGCAGCGGTGAAATGGTTCTGCCCCATCCATCCGGTGGCGAACGGGAACAGCGACAGCCAGAACAACAGGTACAAGTTGGCCCACATCATTGCCCCTGTCACCGTCGTGGCCGCTTGCAGCATGTGATGATGATTGTTCCAGTAGATGCCCACATAGATGAAACTCAAGACATAGCTGAGGAACGTCGGTACGAGCGGCACCAAGTCTTCCAGACGGTCGCCGTGCGGGACCTTCATCTCCAAGACCATGATCGTGATGATGATCGCGATCACTCCATCGCTGAATGCCTCTAAGCGTCCCTTCGTCATCTGTCCCTCCCGTACCTGAGAGTTAACGCGAAATCTGACGAGAACGCGAGGCTTTGGCACTGATCCCAAGCTAGGCGTTAGATCGGTTGTTCAAATGAGAGGCTATCGAATCGATGGAAGCCACTCGATCCGCGCGATTCTTCCCTGACTTCAGCGTTAGAGGGAGGTAGCCAAGCCCTTTGATTTCTTATGCAGCAGCCCGCCGGATTGGCCCCCCTTGTGTGATCTCTGCGCACGTGGCCGCACATTGACGGCACGCTTGAGCACACTTCCTCATCGTTTCGCCATCGTATTTTCCGCACTCTGATGCACAGGCTGTGCAGAGCTCCGAACAGATACCGCACACTCGGTGAGCGAACTCAGAGCTCCCCGTAAGCAAGGCTACGCAGGTTCGGCACAATTCAAGACATTCGTTACAAAGCCGGATGCAGTCCCTCATCATGACCGGATCTTCGTTCAGGGACTCAGCGCGGCATTCAGCGCACCAGCGCAAGCACTGCAAACACTCCTCTATACATCGCTCGACTGTTTGATTTGAAATCGTCATCTGATCCTCCCTTTGTATTCCTGTCCGCTGGACAGCAACTTGCAACGTGACCTGGCGATGCTCATGAGACCGCGGTGGCACAATGCGAATTCTCACGTGGCCATTCTCTATGACAGGACAAACGCAATAAATGTGACAAAGAGGTGTATGGAAGTTCCGAGCGATCGTCACAAATCGGGGCTGCGTTTGGTCTCTAATGCAAGAAACCGCAATGACGAGCAAAAGCTTAAGAGAGCCTAAACAATGTCGATCAACATTAATAACGACAAGAACATTCCGATTGATACACACGCTTGCTACGAGGAGTTGGCTAGTCAAGAGGAACTGTATCTCGAAGAGACAGAGGAAGAAGTGGTTGCGATTTTAACCTCTTACGTTTCACCCACATCGAAAAGCGACCGCTCCATAGTAGATGTTCGCGCGAGGCGAGAATCTGGTTTGGAGATAGAGGTGGCGACCGACGTAACGAACCCCCGCATGGTCACGAACGCCGATGAACAGCTAGTTAAGGCCATCGAAGAACTGATCACTGGCGATTCAGATGATCCACCACTCAGCGAGGATTCAATCCAGGAGATGCTGACCGACTGACCTGACAAAGGCTCGGATCAGTGAGTTGACCCTTGAGGGGTTTGGGGAGATAAAATATGCCAACTCGCGATGGCAGAGGAACCACAAGCTCCCTCCTCCATTGGCCTTGGGGCAGAAGCCGGCGAATACGACGATGGCCTTTCAGCTTTCGCGGGCGTGCGTCCGCGTCTGTTCGGCATCGCCTACCGCATGCTCGGAAGTGCGGCGGAGGCCGAGGATGTCGTGCAAGACGTTTGGTTACGGTGGCAGGGTACCAATCGAAAGGTGGTTGAGAATCCACCTGCATTCCTAGCAACGACAACCACACGACTCTGTATCAATCTCGCTCAGTCCGCCCACACGCGTCACGAAACCTACGTCGGAACCTGGCTTCCCGAACCGGTGGATACTAGCAGCGATCCCGGACTAGGCGCAGAGCGCAGTGAGGCACTCAAGCTTGCAGTCCTGCTGCTCCTGGAGAAACTCTCTCCCACAGAACGTGCCGCCTATGTTCTGCGCGAGGCGTTCGATTATTCCTACAACCAGATCGCATCCATTTTGCAGATGGAGGAAGCCAACGTTCGCCAACTCGTCTCTCGTGCTCGCAAACACATCGCCGATGGCCGCCGGAAATCCGTCAGTTCAAACGAGCAACGGCGCCTTCTGGAAGCCTTTGTCACTGCCGCGCAGAAAGGAGACATGGCCGCTCTGGAAGGGCTCCTCGCAGAGGATGTTGTCTCTTACGCAGACGGTGGTGGATTTGTGCGCGCGGCGGGAGTCCCAGTCTCTGGTCGCGAACGTGTGAAGACGTTCGTTGAGGCTGTCTCCACATATTTCTGGAAAGGCGTGAGTGTTGCCTTTGTAGAAGTAAATGGCCAGGCAGCTGTTCTCGTGTCGCGCGGTGGCCTACCTGCGACGCTCGGCACAATTGATGCCTCGGCACAAGGCATCGATCGGATCATGTGGTTCCTGAGGCCAAGCAAGCTTACTGCCGTCTCAAAGTCAGGCCAAGATCTGAGCGAGAGTCACACGCCAGGACCGGCAGCGGCCTAGCGCCGCCAAAGACTGTGATGCCACTGACGCCACGGTGCATTAGTGATCAGAAGCGGAGAACATACAAGGAGTTCAAAATGCAATCTGAAATTAAGGTAGGGCAGCGTTTCAAGTTCAATACATTGTCCGACAACCGTGCGCCAGAGCGGCAGGCGGTAGTAGCTCGCGTACTCTCTAATAGCGAGGAAGCACTCGGGCCGGAGGTGGACTTCTATTTTGCATATTGGGTGGAGGCTCAAGAACTTCCAGAAACGGGGGTTCCTACAACGTTGGTGTTTGAGCGTGGAACTGACGGAAACGTATACCTTGACGGATGTCAGGTTAGCATAACTCTGCTGACGTGATCTTCCGCTTAGGAACATCGACGTTCTGTCCCAGCTCTCTGCCGTCGTGTCGCGGACGTGGCTGGTGTGTTGTCGGCCAACAAGAAGTTATCCGTCCTGTCGGTCAACTTCGGTGTCGCCTGTTACTCGCCCTAAATCGAGGGCTAGCAAGCATCACATAGCTCAAATTTCGACAAACCGAAACCGCAACACACCTTGGACGAAAGCGCTTATATTGTTCTACTGTATTGCCTCGCGTAGCATCCGATTCAGTTCGAAAGGAAATCTTCATGAGCGCATCCACAGGCACGACGGCCTCTGCCAGCGTCTACACAACCCCCGCGTTTTGGGAACGCTTGTGGCGGACAGCCGGCATCCAGTCCGTCCTTTGCTTCATAGTCGGGTACATCGTCCACGGCCATCAGCCGCAGGTCGGCGCCTCGGCCGATGCACTGGCAGCCTTCTACGACGGCGATCGCATGCGGATTCTTATCGCGACCGTGTTTTACGGCTTGGCTGTCCTTAATCTCATGTGGTTTGCGGCGGCGCTCAGGACCACTCTGGCGGATGCGGGACAAGACGGTTGGGGCGCGGCGGCGACCGCCTCCAGTGCCGCTCTCGGAGCGCTTTTCCTCTTGCTCATCGCGCTGGTCGCAGCCCTCGCGTACTCCATTGCCGGCTCGGGAAATCACATGCTTACATCGGCCCTGAACGACTTCGTATGGGCAGGCTTCGTGTTGACTTCGTTTCCGCGCGCGATGCTGGTCATGGCCTCGGCGTTCGGGCTATGGCGGGCCCGGCTGATCTCGAACGCGCTGTTCGCGGCCGGGGTCGCTGCCGTCGTGCTCGGCTTGCTGGGCGGCACCACCTGGCTGACCGGCGGATTCTGGGCACCGGACGCAGCCTATTCGCGTTTCGTCTGGCCCGGCATCGGCGTGGTGTGGGGCATGGTCGTGAGCTGGGTGCTCTTGACCAAGAGCCCTGCTACTCGCAGTGGATGGTGAGCCAACGTAGCACGAGATAACCATGACGATGGGCACCACAATGCCTATCGCCTCGCGCCGGGCTTCGTTGGACTGCGGGGCCGGCGTTCTTACAGCCAGCCTTTCAGCATCGGCGAAAGGCGCTACGCCGCCCGGATCAATCAAGTGATTTTGGCGTCGCAAGTTTGAATCACGATCCCACTTCGGTATTCTTCGTGGAGCTGTGCATCATGGCGAAGTGTCATTCACTGAGAAGGGAGAATTTATGCCCAAGCTGAATTGGAAGCTTCTGACCAAAAAACGGGGGAGTTCGACCCAGGGCCTTCCACCCGGCAAGGAAGATTTGGCTTGGGTCACCAATACGGTCACGCTCATTTACGGCGAACGCGATGCCGTCCTTGTAGACACGTTTCTGTCCGTGCAACATTCGAAGGAACTCGTAGATTGGGTCGCCGAGAGCGGCAGGAATCTGACAACCATTTACATCACCCATGCTCACGGTGACCATTTCTTCGGTCTGAAACTCCTGCTCGACAGGTTTCCCAACGCAAGAGCTTTCGCCACCGCTTCCTCTGTTGCCGCAATGCAAAACCAGATAAGCCCGGATTTCATAAACTCTTTCTGGGAGCCGCGCTTTCCTGGGCAGGTTCCATCGCAGTTGGTCGCGCCAGAGGTCCTCGACGGCGACACGCTATATCTGGAGGGAGAAGAACTAAAAGTAGTAGAACTAGGCCATACCGACACCAAGCACACTACTGCGCTGCATGTGCCTTCGATTGGCCTGGTTGTATCCGGAGATGCGGTCTACAACAACACGCACCCTTACCTCGCTGAGTGCGATGAACAGGCCCGAGGTGGATGGCTGCGTGCGCTGGATAAGATCGAAGCCCTGCATCCGCGAACAGTGGTAGCTGGACATGGCGTGCTCGAGCCCGATAGTTCTCCTCGTCACATCGGGGAAACCCGAAATTACATTCGCGACTTCAATGCTAGCGTGGCGAGTACATCGACCGCCATGGAACTCTACGAGAAGATGCTGACGCTGCATCCAAATCGCGTTAATCCAGGTTCGCTCTGGGGAACCGCAAAGATTGTGAAACCAGCGGCCTAAATATGGTGGCAGGCAGACCGGCGAAGATCTGCCGCGATGAATGAACTCAGACATGATCGTCGTTGACAGCGCATACGCGGTTGGTCGAAATCCGCACTCAACAAAGCTGTCTTTCGATTTACTGAACGCATAGGAGGAAAAACATGCCTAATCCGATCCTGGTTACTGGCGCGGCTGGCCGCGTCGGCGCGGTAGGACGCACGGTCACCGAGCTGCTGTTGAAACAAGGCAAAGCGGTGCGGGCGATGGTGCGAACGGACGATGAGCGCGCGCAGGCGTTGCGCGGCATGGGTGCGGAAGTCGTGGTCGGAAATCTGCTCGATCTCGATTCGATGCACAAGGCGATTGCCGGCTGCGAAAGGATGTACTTCAGCATGTCGGTTTCGGATGCCTACCTAGCCGCGACCGTCAATGCGGCGGCCGTCGCCAAGCATCACGGCGTGAAGGCGTTCATCAATATGTCGCAGATGACGGTGTCTCAGATGAGCATTACCGAAACTACTCCGAGCCCGCAGCACAAGCTGCACTGGCTCGCCGAGCAGGCGCTTAACTGGTCCGGTTTGCCGGTTGTGAACGTGCGGCCGACAGTATTTCTCGAAGGCTTCTTCCTGACTTTGACTTCGGATTCAGTCAGGGAATCCGATCAGATCAGGCTACCGTTCGGGGAGGGCAAGACTTCGCCGGTAGCAGCGGAAGACGTTGCACGTGCGATTGCCGCGCTGCTCGCCAATCCGCAGCCGCACATCGGCAAGATCTTTCACCTGACTGGCCCGCAGTCCGAGAACATGCATTTCTTTGCCCAGGAGTATTCCAAGGCGCTGGGCCGCGCGATTAGTTATCAGGATATTCCCGTCGAGCCGTGGCGGGACGACCTGCTCAATCGGCGTTGGCCGGTTCACGTGGTAACGCACCTGGCGGCATTAGCCGATCTGCATCGCGCGGGGCGCTTCGACCGGACGTCGGAGGACGTGCGCACACTGACGGGGCAAGAGCCACTGACTGTGCAAGAGTTCGTCAGGAAAAATGCGCCGACATTCACCCCATCGGCAAAAGCAGCCTGACTGTCTTCGGATCCTCGTATTAAATAAAGTGTGGACGAGGTAAATGATGCCAGCCAACCGAAAAGCTAGGATCACTCGGCGAGGGTTCTTACAGGTCGGTTCGAGCGCAGCTATAGCTGCCGGAGTGCTGAGTCCCAGCGCGAACTCTGAAACTGCGCTGCCTAGTGCATCCCTCTCGGGAAAGATTGCACTGAAAGAACACTTCGATTTCCCCGCAACCGCGAGCGTCAGCTACGCTGCTCCCGGCAGTGCCGAATTCAAGCGCCAGATTCAGGATTTGGGCAGCGGGCGCATCGCAGAGATGGACCGCGGAGGCGTAGAAGTTTGCATTCTTTCTTTGGTCGGGCCCGGCATCCAAGCGATTACGAATTCGCGCCAAGCTGCCGAAGTCGCACGGCAAGCAAATGATCATTTGGCTGAAAACATCGAAAAAATCCGAAGCGTCTGAAGGGATTCGCTGCATTGGCACTTCAGGACCCACAGGAGGCTGCCCAAGAACTGACGCGCTGTATCAAGGAGCTAGGATTCTGTGGTGCGCTCGTCAATGGGTTCACACAATTTGCAGAAGCGGATACGATTGGCTTCTATGACATGCCCCAATACCGGGATTTTTGGGCAACCGTCCAAGAGCTCGATGTGCCGTTTTACCTTCACCCCCGCTCTCCCTTACCAGCGCACCAGCCTGCTTATCAAGGGCGTCCGTGGCTGACCGGTTCAGTATGGGGCTTCACCGCCGAAACATCGATTCATGTGCTGAGCTTGATGGGTGGCGGGTTGTTCGACGAGTATCCTAGGTTGAAGTTGATCATCGGGCATCTCGGAGAAGGCCTGCCATGCAATATTTGGCGCATTGACAATCGCATTTCAAGAAACCCTGGGAGTTCGTCCGAAAGCAAAACATCCGATCGGCAAATACCTGCGCGAGAATTTCTACATCACGACCAGTGGAAATTTTCGAACGCAGACTCTGACAGAAGTCATGCTTGAGATCGGCGCCGATCGCATTTTGTATTCCGTTGACTTTCCCTTCGAGGACATCGGTATCGCAGCTGAGTGGTTCGATCGTGCACCTCTCAGCGAAGCGGACCGTTTGAAGATCGGTTGCAGCAACGCGCAGCATCTGTTCCATCTCTGGACAGGTCCTCTTTTTGGAAAATCGGCCCACACCAGGCCAGTCGCAGAGTTGTCGGCAATGGGGAAGTTGGGCTGGCGCATCGATAGGTTCCGGATTGCCCGCCCCGCTCGAAACCGGCGGTGACTGTTCGGATTGGCGATTACATTGTGAGCACGGCGCGGAACCGAGCTTTGCCGTCCGCAACGCGCTCGTAAGCTTTCGGAGCTTCGGCCAATGGATAGGTCTCAATGATCGATTTGACTTTTCCCCGGGCTACGTAATCCAGGGCTTCGTAGAGATATTCGGGGCCATTTTGCTGGCTGCCGATGATCTTGATGCGCTTAAAGAGCAACTCGATCAGCGAGAGCGAAAGCGGTTCGGCATCGGCACCCATAACGATGAACCGACCGTCCGGGCGCAGACCCTGAATGCTGTCCACCATGGACTTGGTCGAGTTCGAGGTACTGAGGATGATGTCGGCGCCGCCCGCTGCGGTAAGGCTCTTTCCGTCGCGGACAACTTCATCCGCGCCCAGATCGCGAATCATCTTGTCTTTATCGGGGGAGTGCGAAATCGCTATGGTCTCGAAGCCCGCGGCCTTCGCGTATTGCACCGCCAGGTGCCCAAGCCCGCCGATTCCAAGTACGGCCACGCGCTCGTGCGGTTGCGGATCGGCCCAGCGGAGCCCGCTATAAACGGTATACCCGGCGCAAAAGATCGGTGCGGCCTGCTCGTAGGAAACCTTGTCGGGAATCAGGTATGTAGTGTCGGCATTCATCAGCATGTATTCGGCGTGACCGCCCTGCACGTCGCCCCCGGTGCCCTTCAGAAAAGGGCAGAACATCCTGCGGCCACGCTGGCACCATTCGCAGCGTCCACAGGTGGACTGAATCCATGCCGAGCCGACACGGTCGCCTACCTTGCGAGCGGTCACATCAGGAGCCACGGCAACGATCTCGCCCACCGGCTCGTGGCCAAGGATTCGAGGGAATTGTCCGGGAAGGTGTCCAAGCGTTTGGTGCACATCGGTGTAGCAGATACCGCTTGCGTGCATCTTCACCAGCACTTGACCAGGACCGGGTAGCGGCTGAGGAACATCTTTGATCTGCCAGGAACTGCTCACGGCAGGTACAATTGCGGCTTTCATACATTTTCTCCTCGCGGGATTCGATGCGAGTGCCGTTGCGTCCGGTGCATGATTTTGCATGCTCGAATTGCCGATCCTTGAGCAAGTTCAAATAGTTTGAGTGTGGGTGCGAACAATGCCGTTACTGGCATGCGATCAACAGCGTGGTCGGCTTGGTAAGCGTCCGCGCGCTTTACACAAGGCACATCAAATTCTGGGTTGGTTGTGGGTTGGACAATTCGTGTGAAATCCCTAGCTCGACTTGTGTGTCGGGCGACGATCCGCCCATTTTAGGATGGCATCGAGCGCAGGGCATAGAGATTGGCCCCACTTCGTCAGACGGTATTCCACTTTCGGCGGCACCTGCGGATACGATGTTCGCAGAACAATGCCATCGCCCTCCATCGCTTTCAACTGTTGCCCGAGCATCTTTTGTGTAATCGCAGGTATCGTTCGCTCCAGGTCGGAAAACCGCATGACCTTGCCTCCAAACAGGTGAAAGAGGATTACCAGCTTCCATCGCCCTTCGAGCAAGCGCAGCGCTTTCTCCACGTCGGCAGCGGCGGTTACCGGGGTATAGCGCTTTGGCATGCCAGCCTCCTAACATACTTTTTCGTGCGTACTTCCCATTCTCTCAGTATCGTGCAAAGCTCATTAGCTGAGCAAGCCCATTCGGAGGACGCCATGACCTTTGCTGTGCCCGAACCAGTTGCCGCCTACCTCGCCGCCGAAGCGGAGAAAAACGCGGACGCGATTTCGCGCTGCTTGCGCAAGACGGCGCAGTTCGCGACGAGGGACGTGAGTATCGCGGGCGCGACGCGATGCGGCAGTGGAAAGCGACGGCAGACGCAATATACCAATACGTCCTGGAGATGGTTAACGTTCGAACGCTCGGAGATTTGGTCACCGTGCGTGCCCGACTCACCGGTGAGTTTCCTGGGAGCCCCGTTGAACTAGATCACATCTTCAAACTCTCCAACGACAAGATTGCTTCACTGGAGATTCGATCATGATGACCGCTTATCCCTTCCCCGTTTCGGACAGTGAATTCAAAGACAAGCGGGTTCTGGTGACAGGAGGCACCAAGGGAATGGGAGAGGCAATCGTCCGCCGCTTCACTCTAAGCGGTGCGGCTGTCGCAACGACGGCGCGTTCCCCGTTACCCAAGGAACAGAGTCCAACTATATTCGTGCAGACCGACGTCGGGACAGCCGAAGGCGTTCAGAAGGTCGTTGGCCGAATCCAGCAGGAGTGGAATGGGCTGGACATCCTCGTGAATTGTCTCGGCGGATCGGAGGCTCCGAATGGGGGGTTCCGGGCGCTCACGGACGACGATTGGCAAAGAGCTCTCAATGTAAATCTGTTGACGGCGGTTCGCCTAAATCGTGCGTTTGTTCCGGGAATGATCGAACGCAAGTCCGGCGTCGTTGTTCACATCTCATCTATTCAGCATCGTCTCCCCCTTTACGATGCGACTCTGGCCTACGCTGCCGCAAAAGGCGCACTCAGCACGTATAACAAAGGACTGGCCAACGAAGTCGGCCCGAAGGGCGTTCGGGTGAACATGATCTCTCCGGGATTTGTCGAGACCTCGGGCGCACACGGGATGATTCTGCACCTCGCAGAAAGCCGGGGCGTAAGCGAGAACGCGGCACGCCAGGAAATCATGAACATGATCGGCGGCATTCCCATTGGACGGCCAGCTGTACCGGAAGAGGTTGCGGAACTCGTCGCTTTTCTTGCCTCTGATCGTGCAGCTTCCATACACGGGGCGGACTACATCATTGACGGTGGAACAATGCCTACCGTCTGAGGCAAGCGGAAAGCACTTCACTCGGCTACAGAATACTTCGGCTTGGCGACATTGTTAAAGCCGTGTTTACGCCGGTGCTATGAAATGGTTAATCACCCGCAGTTTACCAGCAGTTAGTGTTTCAGTTAAGACTTGAAGAAACGCTTGTATCTGATTTAAAACATGGTGGCCAGGGACGGAGTTGAACCGCCGACGCCAGCCTTTTCAGAACCGTGGTTTTGAGTACTTTCAACGCCTTACAAGCCGCCGAGGACTGCCGTGGTACGTCGTAAGTCCTGTAAAACGGAACTGCCACAGGTGTAGACCACAGGTGAGAAATTTTCTGAGCCTAGATTTATTGTTAGCGAACAAAAGGCGAATACGATACACTGCCGCTCCACCCGCAAACTTCTGTGCCCGTGTGACCAGATGTATCGGCGGAGCGGAAGGCACAGCCCGGGTTTTGTAACCCGAAGCCAGACTCATTTCTTCTTCAACTCCAAATTCCAGTTCACGATCACTTCCAATGATGCCAATGTCTCTTCGTTGCCCACGCTGAGAATCGCGAAACGCGTTCCATCTGCGGACGCATCGTAGTGAATGTAAGCGGCGGCCAGCGAACCCTGCGCTCGAAACAAAGGCTGAATCGATACGAGACGCAACGAGCCCTGATCTTCTCTTACCTCCGCAGCCATCAGGTTCTGGTCTTTCGTTAGGAACAAAAGTTCGTTGCTATCTTTCCGCCAGCGTGGCGGCCCGCCACCGGAGTTGGAGATCTGAATTCTCCCAGCGGGTTTCGGATAGGAAGTTACATAAACCTCGCTTCTTCCTGTTTCGTCCGAGAGATAAGCCAACCACCGCCCATCGGGTGACACTACCGCTTGGCCCACCGACGCCCCTGCACCCTGTATCACCGTCTGGGGCGATGCATGTTCCACCAGGGGCAAGAGGAGAATTTGCTGACCGTTTGGATCCGACCAATAGTCATCCAAAAGCAGGCTCTTACCGTCCGGCGTCCACTGCGTCAGGTTCAACCAACCTGACTGGAGTTCTGCAACTTTTGGCTCCGCTTCCAGACGATTCATCTCTTTGAGCATCACGATTGCCTTTCCCACTTGCCCGCCTAGATATGCCAGTCGCAAACCGTCCGGCGACCAAACCGGCGTCCGGTTATAGTAGTCATTGAAGGATAGCCGGGTGCGATTCCCGGAGGCAAAATCCCAGACATAGACATTGGTCTTCCCGCTTTGAAGGTCGGGCGCGTAATAGGCAATCTGATTGCCCAGCGGGGAAAACCGGGGAAAGAAGTAAAGCCCCGGATCGTCCTGCGCCGCGATTAGTTTTCCCGCTCGATCCACAACTCGGAGCGCATAGTCGGCGAATGGCTTCCCCCGCAAGTAGGCAAGGGTCCCGTTTGTGGATACCGAGAAGGAAGTTCCGCCGTAGTAGGGATCATGCTGGAGCCCTTGCGCCACCTCGGCTGGCTCCCCTGTAAATTCGAGTTTCTCGGTGTCAAACGGGCGCGCAACCAGCACATCTCCGCTCATGTACAGAAGATTCCCGTTGGCGTAAGCTGCCCCCGAACCTGTGTTGAACAATTCTTTGTTTGTTTTTCCGTCCAGCGACCCAACCCGCAGGGAGTTGCCGTCGTAACTGCTCACAGTCGAAGAGGCCAAGTACAAGAAATGATTGCCATCCGGCAAAAAGAACGGCCAGCGGAAGAGCAAATACTTTCTTTCCACATTCGAAAACTTAACTCGCTCCGCCACGCCGCCGGCAGCCGCAACACGATAGATTGGACCCGGCGACCTTCCCAGGAGGATTACATCCTGTGCGCCCCAAGAAGCGCCCCGTATAAACGTCAGGTTTTTGCAAATGATCTGCGGCCGATCCCCATTTATGTTGGTCTTCTTTAGCTCGCTTCCAACCACGAACCCGACTTGCTGACTGTCGGGAGACCAGAAGGGATTGTAAGCGCCCTCCGTCCCCGGAAGTGCTTCCCCCTGCATCTTCTCCGCCCGCTTTACCCAGATCTGTTTCACCCCGGAGACGTTCGCTACGAAAGCGATTTTGCGCCCGTCGGGAGAAATGACTGGTCCTATTTGCGATCCGCCGAACAGTAATTTTCCTCCCTCTAGTGGAAGCAGTGTGTATCGCGTGACCTCTGCCGGCAGTGAAGCCGAACCGTGGCGAATAATTACTCCAACTATCGCGGCGAGGGCAGCGATGACCGCCAACGACCAAGCGAGGCGCTCTCGCAGGCGAGAATAGAGCCTTCTCCCTGATTCTGAAGGGAATTGTGATTCCTCTTCTGCGATCCACTTCAGTTCGCTCGCCAAATCAGCGGCACTCTGCCAACGCTCTTCGGGCTGCTTCGCCAGGCATTTCTTCACCGCGCGATCAAGCACTGGGGGGGGCATTCGTTTGACGTTGCTGATGGGTGCGGGTTCTTTTTCCAAAATTGCAGAGGCGACGCTGAGATGGCTCTTGCCCTCAAATGCCCGCCGCCCAGTCACCATCTCATACAGCACCGCACCCAGGGAGAAGACGTCGCTGCGGCCATCGAGCTCTTTTCCCTCCACCTGCTCCGGGGACATGTACTGAAACGTCCCGACGATCGTCCCCTCCTCCGTCATCGCAGCTCTCGGAGCATCCGCCGTCAGCGTCATCCCACTCACCAATGGGCTTACCGGCTTCGCCAATCCGAAATCCAGTAGCTTCGCCCCTGTCGTCGCCAGAACAATGTTCCCCGGCTTCAAATCCCGGTGCACCACGCCGCTGCGATGCGCTTTGTCCAGTGCGTCTGCGATCTGCGCTCCATACTTCAGTACCTGCTCCAACGGCAATGGACCCTTCTCCAGCCGATCGGCAAGTGTGTCTCCTTCCACGCACTCCATCACCAAGTAGTCGGTCCCATCTTGATGACCTACGTCGTAGAGCACGCAAATGTGGGGATGATTCAGGCTGGAGATGGTTTTGGCTTCGCGCTCGAAGCGCTGCTTACGTACTGGATCATTGGAAAGATGCGCTGGGAGAATCTTAATGGCGACAGTGCGCTCTAGGCGTGTGTCCTTGGCGCGGTACACCTCTCCCATCCCGCCCGCACCGAGCGGAGAGACAATTTCGTACGGACCGAGTTTGGTCCCAGACGTGAGCCCCATGCGTTGCGCGTCATTATAGTCCCATGGAAAGGCGTCACTCACTTGGCGCCGCAGAAGGGGCCGCACTAGGCATTAGATTCGCGCCACCACACGATAACTCTCGGATGGTCGCAATGCTGAAGTCAACCACTCGCCAGTTCGAACGCCGTTTTCTTAGGGCCGTGGGCGACCACAGGTGTGAACCACAGGTGAGATTTCTTAGCGTGCAGTTTTTCTGTAGGCGAACAACAAGCGAATATCGCGCGCTTTGAGCCGCAAGCCCATATCGTATTGCCGCTTCAAGAGCGGCCAAAAGAGACTATGGACGCCCTGTCGCGTTCCTGTGACTTCAGTCGAAGGCGTGAATCCGCCGCCCGGTCTGATTTTTGTTTTTCAGATTCTGCTTAGTTCACTGCAGTTGACTTCGTCATCATTGCGGCGAGCATGTCATCCTGCGCTGCCAAACGATCCTCGCTCATGCTGCGCGCGTAAATCCCGAGCGTAGTGGCGACGTCGCTGTGGCGGAGCATCTTCTGCACCGTCTTGACGTCAGTCCCTTTCCGAACGAGGAAGCTCGCCAAGCTATGACGCAGGTTGTGGAATCCGAAGCGGACCTTCTCGCCTTTCTTGAGCACGCCCACCTTCACCGCAGCCGGACGGAGATGATCTTCGACCAGCATGTTCGCGACGCGGGGCTGCTTTCCTTTAAGCCGGGTGCTGGCAAACACCCAGTCCGTCGGCTGACCGTAAGGTGTCTGCTCCTGCCACTGGCGAATGAAGCCTGCGAGTAGCGGAACCAATGGAACTGGAGCCTTGCTTGCCGCACTCTTCGACTTTCCCACCTTCCCGCCCGTCCACGAGCGGCGGACGAAAACCTGCTGGCTGTCATAGTCCACATCTGCCCACTGCAAACCGAGGCACTCGGAAATGCGAAGCCCCGTAGCCGCGATGAGGAGTGTGAGAGTGCGTTCCGGCTGAGGCATTGCCATGAGAATCCTGAAGCATTGTTCCGGTGTGATGATCTTCGCCTCGTATTCCGACTGAGTCTTCACCCGGACAAACTTCATGGGGTTGGCTTCCCCGGTGCGAGGAATCAGGCCATAGGTCTGCCCATGCTTAAAGACCAAACTCATCACACGGCGGATCTTGTCCACAGTAGGGTTCTCTAGATTCTCCATTCGCTTGGTCGCTTTCAACCACTGCATGATCTCCAGCGGCTCAACCTCCAGCGCGGGACGATTTCCCCAGCGAGGAATCAGTCGATTGTTCAAGATTTGAAGGTAGCGTTCAATGGTTGTGTGGGACTTCTGGTCGTCCGCTTCGGCAAGTTCGCCTAGCTCATACTTGATATAGTGCCGCGCTAGATCGCCAAACATAACCCGTCCCGTCAAGCCCAGTTCGTGGTTACGGTTAAGGCCGCGATGCTCCACATCTGCCCAGGCGTCTTTCTCTTTTGGGAGAGAGGACAGCGCCCCGACAACGACCGTGTTCTCTACCCTGTGGCCGTCCGTCTCGCGGGTTCTGTAGTAGTGGTACACCCACACTTTGCCCGCCCTCCTGCGCTCCTCCTTAGTTAGCCAACCTCGTTGCGACATCTCAGCCTTCCGCCCCGCTAGCGCCGGGGACTGCCGTGGGCCGAACCATACTGGTTCTCTGCCGAGATGAAAACCAATGTTTTCCCGTCGAAGAAATGGCGGCAGCGAGTTCGCTTAGACGGAATCGCCAAACGCGCCTGACACCGTCGCCGATTGGATGTCCTGGCAATTTACGTGCGCGTGCAAGTTCCAGAATGCGACGCCGATTGAGTGATAAGAATTTTCCGGCTTCGTCGGCGTCGACGAAACCTTCCAGTGCTTCAGAGGTCATTGTCGTGCTCCAAAGGGCTGATACTTGACAGCACAATTCGCAGAGGAAAACAGAGCTGCGAGTGACTTAGGTTATCTACCGGGCCGCTTCTCTCCGGTGGAAGAATGAGCGGATGTGCCGGGGAGGATGTGCATGACAACCACTAGAGGTGTGTTTCTGCCGGACGAGCAGGAGCACCAAACAACCAAGAAGCCGCCACAGTCAGTGCGGACCAAGGGAGCAGAAGGGGCAAAGATTGGGCAACTCAAGGCCGACCACGCCGACCCGGCCCAACTGACGGAACAAGAACTCAAATCAGCAATCATTGCCGCATGGAAGAAGCACGAGGAACTCGCCAAGAAAGATTTGGCGCCCATGCTCTATTGGCTCCGCGAAAAGCTCCGAGCGCAAGGTGCCCGTAACGATCTGACCCAAGATAAGGACCGGGGATTCGGCTTCTGGGTAGAGGAGCATCTCGATTTCAGTCGCCGTACTGCCGACCGCTGGTGTGATTGGTACGCAGTTGAGGCTGGAATCAAGCCGGAGCCAACTTTTAGTCACGTGACTAAAAGTGACTTGGACATGGCGGTGGAGGACCTCGATACCCACACTGGCAAGCTCCAGATCGCATTCAATGCCTGGGTGCCCAAGGCGATGCACGCGCAATACCAGAAAGCTCTGGCGCATCTCCAAAAGCAATTCGGTGTGAAGGACAAGAAAGAGGCTCTCGTGCGAGGAGTCATCTATGCCGCAACCGTCATTAACAAGGGAACAGTGGGCAGACGTAATGCAAGATTGGTGGGCCAACTTTCCGTTCCACACGGACGACCGGAACGTAAGGCACGAGGCCGTCGGCAGGTTCGAGGATCAATACGGGCCGTTAACGGAGAGAGAAAGGTCCAAGGCTCTGAACAATTGGTCACCCGCGCAAAAAGAGCGGTGGGGCACCAGCAGAGTGTTCACGGCACCCACGGACATCGGGCAGAAGGAAGCTCTAAAGCTGCGCAAGCAGCTGCTGGACGATAGTCACTACGATCTCCTGCTCAACGAGACGGGGCTAGTGACTACACCCGCCTATGACGACGAATGGCCGCTCTGCATCCTGCTGAAGAACGTTCTCCCCAAGTCCCTGCTGGACGAAGTTCGTCCCATAGTCCGGAAGGCCGCTACCCAGCGGAAGGTTGCGGGCGGTAATCGTGGCGATGCTGCGGGAACTGGGATGGTGGCGCGCAGGAACCGCAACGGCCAAGTGTCTAAGATCAAGGGCGCGGCAAACCTTGAGGACCTCAGCGACAAGGACTACGCTCGTCTGCGTTCGGCAACGGATGGAACCTTTGGCTTCAATGCCCGAGGAGTTCGCGCCGGACAGATGTATCCGTGTCGTATCACGCGCTACAGCGGGACTCTGCCCGTGGAATGGGCATTGATGGGAGTGTTAGCAAAGCAAGTCGCTGAATCATTCAAGCAATCCTGGGTGAGCACCAGGTGGGAAGCACAGTTCGCGAAGGCACAGGAGACCGCGCCCGTCTGGATGATCAAGTCCGGCGAGGGCATCACACCCTTCACAACTATTACCTGCAATCGTTCTTGGAGAACCGCTGCGCACGTAGACAAGGGTGATTTGAAAGTGGGTTTCGGGGCGATGTGTTGCCTGGGCGATTTCGGCGGTTGCTATTTGGTGTTCCCGCGCTACCGTGTGGCAGTCAATTATCAGGAAGGGGATGTGCTGCTTGCTAATGTCGGACACGAGGTTCATGGCAACACACCGTTGCTGAATCCCGATGGCTCCGTTCCAGTTGTAAGGCGTGAACCCGAGCGCCTTACTTGTGTCTTCTATTACCAAGAAAAGATGGCGAAGTGCGCAAGCACACACGACGAAGAGACCGAGTGGATCAATAACTACGAACGCGGCCAGTCAAGCAAGAAGAAAGCCAAAAAGAAAGCTAAGGCCGCAAAAGCATGAGCACCATCATCGCCATCAAGGGAACAAACGGCTCCGGCAAATCTACGGCGGTGCGTGCTTTGATTGAGCATCTCGGTAAGCAGGCCATTCTGCGGGTCAACAGCAAGGAAGCCGGGTACCGCTGTCGGTATAAAGACGGCTCACTATTCGTGCTCGGCAAGTACAAGACCGCGTGCGGCGGTTTGGATTCCTCCTTCAGCTACGGAGGGGCGGCTGACGACCTGCTCCTTTGTATAGACAAGCTGGCTCCACAGGGACATGTCGTCTGTGAGGGAGTCATCGCGATCACGTCCTACGGACACGACAGGATGACCCGGTTCGCGGACAAACTGAAACGGCGCGGGCATCGAATGATCTTCGCTCACATTGATACGCCCGCCGAACTGTGCGTCGAGCGAGTGAAGCAACGGCGGCTGGCAGCCGGGAACACGAAACCATTCGACCCTGCGAAACTGCTGGACAAGTATCAGTCGATATTGAAATCGCAGGAGCAGTTGCTCGCAGCCGGGTACGACGCCCGCATCCTTCCGCACGAAGAACCCCTCCAGACGCTCCTCCGCTGGTTTGAGGAACGGACCCGATAATTATGCGATGGGCCGACCAGATCTACGACATTACGCCAGTGGAGAACGTTGGGGGTATGTGGTGGAAACGGGAGGACAAGTTTGCACCGCTCGGCTACGGCAACATCAACGGAAGCAAGCTGCGCCAACTGATCTGGCTGTTCAGCCAAAAGAAATATCCCGGAGTCGTGTCAGGCGCGGTCACAGGCTCGCCGCAGCTGCCGATGGTGGCTGCCTGCGCCAAGCACTGGGACATTCCCTGCGTTCAATTCACGGGCGGTAAGGGCGTGATGGTGACGGCAGGCGAGAAGTTCGGTGCGGAGACCCGGCTCGTCAATCCTGGTTACGCCGCAACCTTGAATGCGAATGCAAGGAAACTCGCCGCCTCTGAGGGATGGCTGCACATTGAGACCAATATCACCCTTGAACACAGGATCAATCCTGGGCAGCGCATCGAAGCGTTCCACAGAGTGGGATCGGAGCAAGTAAAGAACATCCCTGACCACATCGAGCACTTGCTCATCCCAGCCGGGTCATGCAATTCGCTCACGAGCATTCTGTACGGCCTCGGAAGGTTCCGACCCAAGTCTCTGAAGACCGTCCACCTGTTCCGCATCATGGGGAACGTCCCCAAGCACAAGAAGTGGACGGACGAGCGGCTGGACATCATTCGCGACGTGACGGGCGAAGAACTCCCACTGCCCTACAAGTTCGTGGAACACGACTTGGTGGATGGCGGATACACGACTTATCACGACATGAAACCGTATAGCTACGGCGGGATAGCGTTCCACCCACGCTATGAAGGCAAGTGCCTCAATTACGTCAAGGAGAACCTGGCACATTTTCGCTCGCAGCTGAACGACAACTCTCTGTTTTGGATCATCGGGAGCCAGCCTCAGTGAGCGAAATCTTCTACAGTCCGGCAGGACAAACACACGAAACACCGGGCCGATACTGCGAACTGATGGGCGCTCCCGAGGTTCAGGACTTGCAGGCGGGGATGGACTTCCGCAAGCCGGAGCATCGCCGCGAGGTCTTCCTACGCTTCTACGAGTTTCATCTGAAGTATCGTGCTCACCCCGGCTGCGTCTACTTTGTAATGCCGCACCTGTACAAGATATTCAAGTGGGACCGGGAATCGCGTCTCTGGTTTGCCTTTCTAAACGGCAATACGCAAAACCCGGTGACGTCGTGGATCATCTTCAAACAGTTCCCGAGTCTTGCCAAACTGAACATTGCCGATCTGGACAAGTGGTTCAACAGGGAGTTCAAGCGGCTTGCGTTTGACACCGACCGACGCCATCAGAAGTCGGATTTTATGGACTCGGTCAGGTGCTACCAGAAACTCACGCACGGCGAGCAAGAGGAGTTCTTTGGTGGATTCGTCAACACCGAGGATCAGCACGAAAACTTCCGCAAGGCTTGGGAGGTGGTGCGCAACCAGTTCTATTCCTTCGGGCGGTTGGCTTCATTTTCCTATCTGGAGTACCTCCGCATCATGCGCGTCAATCTGGACTGCGACCAGCTGTTCCTCGAAGACATAAAGGGGAGCCAATCCCACCGAAACGGCTTAGCGAAAGTGCTCGGACGGGACGACCTCGACTGGCACGATAGCAACCCGACCGGGTTCGCCGGGAAGTACGCACCGGAGATGCTGGCATGGCTTAACAAGGAAGCGTCGATTTTGTTGGATGAGGCACGGCAACGTGTCGCGGGCAAGTCGTACGCGTACGACGTTTCCTACTTCACCCTAGAATCGACCTTCTGCACCTACAAGTCTTGGCATCGCCCGAATCGTCGTTATCCCGGCGTTTACCTCGACATGTTTCACGACCGCATCAAGAAGGCTGAGGCTACATGGCCCGAAGAAGACTTCAGCCTGTTCTGGGACGCCCGCAAGACTCTACCTTCCTATCTACTGTTAGAGAGCAACGGCGACATTGGCGTGAAGCCAGAGAAGCAGAACCACTATCGCCTGACTGGGCAGGTCATCATGCTGGACACGGACTGGCCTTGCTTCGCAAATTCCTACCGGAAATCCGCAAAAGCCGCTTCAGCGCAGTAATAAACCTTGTAACAATGCTCCGGTGAGCAATCAGAAATCTTAGGATTGTCGCGACAGCGGGCCGCGTCACCTTCTCTCACCGGAGCAGGGCGCGGCCCGTACACTTTATGGAGGCAATATGCCGAAGAGAATCATTTCCGACACCACTTGGAAGAGCAAGCGGGTTCGCTCTATCCAACCACCTGAGTTCCGTCCGGAGTATGCGTGGTTGATGCCCATCTTTGAGGACAACGGCGTTGCCGAACTGGACGCAGAAAGCATGTGGTCCGAAGCATACGGCGCGGCGCGGCCCGATTGGACGGCTGAAAGGGTCGAGCAGCTGATCGATGAGCTTATTCGTGTCGGTCTCTACGAGAAGTACGAGGCAGACGGGAAAACGCTGATCTATTTGGTTGGCTCTGATAAGCCAGGACATCTTCCTCCACGTTCGCAGCGGTACTCTACGTTGCCCCTACCTTCTACCTATGGCAAGCCTAAGGCATGCACGGCGTCCGCTACAGCTGCCCAAGGCATCGCCCACACTGGTATTGGGTTTGGTACTGGTATTGGATCTGGTTCAGGTACTGGTAACGGTACAGGTACTGGAACAGGACAGGAACAGACACAGCACGGTTCGGTTCAGCTTGTTGACAGGACAAGTTCACAAGACAAAACCAGCATCAAGACCTCAGGGACTGCGTCCCCGAACCCCGCACCAAGATTCGGCCACAGCGGGAGCACAGCATTATCTCTGTTGGCAGTAACACAGCACATCGGCTGCGTAACAGGTATGGCTGAGATTCGGGCGAACGATCCAGTTCTTCCTCTGCTCACATCGCTTACCGAGGAACTCCTTGCCGCGATGCAAAAGCAGACCGTCCACCTGCCTCCTGTGGGTTGGAACGCCGAACGCGATGGTTACGAGTGTTTCGTAGAGGTCAAGCCGGGCGAGGAACGCTATCCCGGTCCCGATACGCCGCATCTGGAAGGAGCATTGTCGCCCAGGGAGATGGCGGCGAACTGGGCTTGGACGCAATTCGGTTGTGCGATGGATTATCTGCGCGTTCTTGCCCAGTACCTACCTGAACTCTCCCAAGAAGACGTTCCTGAGGGGAAGATCGAGTACACCGAAGAGGACATGCGCAAGATCATGAACGGTCTCCTGGGATTCCCTAACTCTATGTTCAGCAGCGTGGGAGCGAATCTATCAATGTCGATGATCGGGGCGATGGCACATTGGGCGTTCAAGGTGAGCAACTACTGGCCCGACCGGTTGAAGTCCCTGGATGACTTTGTAACCGAGCTGCCGAGGATCAAGGGGCAGTACGAGAAGTATTACGAACGTGCGCCAGAGGGAAAGAAACCCCACGACATTGGGATCGGAATGCCGAAGGAACCGCAGCTTGCCCCGACTACCTCTTAACACAACCCGCCAGCAGGTAGCCCAGAGCGAATGCCAGCAGTCCGATTGACAGGCACAAATCGCTGATCTCTGCCATTACACATCGGAGCTTCTGTATGCGAGTGATGAAGCCATCAAAGCTAACTCGGTCGCTTAGCCAAAAAGCACAGCAGCGGAACAGGATCGCGACAACGCTCGCTTACCACAGATTTCGCTGCGAGAGTTCGAGATACCAGCACACGCTGGCGAACTATCTGATGCTCATGGACTGGATTGACGAGCGCCGGATCGAGATGCAGGCCGAGGGCAGGCGACACTGGGTGCCGTCATCGTGGGACTTCGAGCAAGCGCTGCGGGACTGTTGGGATGATTTGGTGAAGGCCGAGCCAACGGGAAGACGTTAAAGAGTACACGCAGCAATAAGTTCTTCTCTACGTATTTCGCGATCGAGATTCGCTAGGCAGTATTCGGCGATGCAATCCAATTTGTTCCGAGAACTTGCCAACAAAAGCACCGCATCATCGAAGCCCGCTCGCCAATACAGGGAGGTAAACTCCTCCTCCGAGCATGGATAGAGTCCTGCCCTCCTGAGATCTTCCTTAGCGTTATCAGTGTCAGTCTTTATGCTGCGCCGCAACGCTGGATTTCCCATAAGGGCTTCGAATGTTTCGTTGTACGTGATGCTTTCAGCAGCCAACCCGGCTGCGCGAATGCTCACTTGAACTTTGGGTAGACTGTCACCGGGGTCAAACGTAATGGCTTGGCCGACAGACACATATTCCCGTTTTGTGAGCGGATCAATCTGAACTTTTCTTGAAATGCAAATGCTGACTGCCCGACGCGGGCGGTATTTGAAAGCCACATAGAAGTGGCCTGCTTCGTGTATGCTGATTCGCCTCAAATCCATGGACGTCATGACATCACGAAATGGAAATGTAAGAATGTCAATTCTATGCCCGAAAAGCTGATGCTGCCGCTGCGCTTGGCACAGAATCTACTCCCACTCCTTGACGGCGTATACGTTCACGCAGAAGCTCCCCTCACAGTGCCGCTCGGTACTGGCCCTTACCGCGCCTTGATCGATACTGGGTCCAGCCATTCCTGGGTAAAGCCGAACATTGGTGACTCCCTGCAACGGCACTCACTAGAAGGATATGTGGTGGATCGGGGCAACGGTACCGAAGAGGATGCCGCATTGGACGTTAAGTTCGGGTTCATGAAGGGGTTTTCGGGAAAGCCCGTCCGCGGATGGGTTCAATTCGATCGGCGTCTCCCTGCGTACGACATACTGCTTTTCTCTGGAGATTTTGGCATGCCTGATGTAGACCTGCTTGTTGGGATGGATATTGTCTGTAGCTTCCTCCAGTGCGCAGTTCTGATCAGAGGCACGCAGTATCAGCCCTCGCTGAATATTGAGTATTGAACGGGATAGTTCTGGAGTGGCTCAACCACTGAAGACGTTTGCTGGTAAGTACGACTCGCCTGTTTGGGAAGAGTGTCGCCGAACTCTGCATACCAATTCTTCCAGCGTGATCGAACCGTTTAGAAGTAAATAGATGTGGTTGTGGTCGAGTAGTAGCAATGGAGTCTTGGGTCCCGACGCTTCGTTAACCGCTGTCGATGAATAGCCCGATATTGACGCCATGATCCCCATCGTATTGTCGGCCTTAGTTGTGACTTTCTTGTGTAGAGAGTCGATATCGGGCGAGTCAGCCTGCTCTCGAGTGAATTTTAATTCGACGAGGTAGGTGGTACCGTCAACCGTTATAGAACCGTCAATCTGCCTTCCATTGCTGACGTAAGGCCTGCGGTTGACTACCTCAAAGTAGTCGGCGACGTCATAGAACCATTTCTGAAAATCATACCCAGCTTGCTGGGTACCCAGCTGCTTGGAAAGTTCAGTAAGGCGGTCGGAGAGCTTTTGCAGATCTTGGCCCCGACGGCGAATTTCCGCTTGTATCTCCTGCGCCCGCTCACGGGCTGCTTTACGATCCCGCTCTTGTTCTGCTTCGTTGCGTTGCGACTGGCGATATTCCTTCAGAGCGGCCACGGCCCGTCTCGCGTCATCTTTCTTTTGCGCTGAGTCTTCCCAGCCTTCCAGATCAGGAAATGCGGTCTGCTGAATCAGCGAGTCCGCCATCTTATTAATCAGGCGAATGCCAGCATCGCCGCTGGCTTCAAGTTTCGGAAAGAGCCGATTCAGTAAATCTCGCTTGCTCTCTTCCTTTACCCATGTGGCAAGGAATGATTCTGCAACCCCACATCGACGCAGAAATGTCCACAACGCCTTGCGCCGCCAATACGACTTCAACGCGGCGTCGGCCACAAGTTCTAAATAATGGGGTGGTAATTGATCCCGCAAGTCCTCTCTCCCCTTTGTCTCAACGACGCTAGCTCGCACAGGTCCACGTTAATTGTATGCCCGCCAATCAGTCTGTCTGCACAGGAGAGATAACCTCGTGGCCGGAAACTCTCAACTTTACTTCTCCACGAGAACAGGTATGGTTCGCGTTCAGGCGGGAAGGCCACAGTTACCCGGCCTTCGCGACAGCACCGTAGATTCGAGTGAGGAGGAAACCTATGCCACGAAGCAAGAAGGCAACACTGAAACGCAAATCAGTCGCGACGAAGAAGGATAGAACCGCGAATACGGGTCCAAAAAAGAGCACTTCGGCGGGAAAAAGCCGCGCTGAGGGTATCCGTCTTTTCACGCTCGCTGGTCGGCCAAGCGGGGAAGATTTTGTGAAGGTCTACGGTCCCGCTGGACCGAAGATGACCTGGGAGCAACGAGCCAAAGCAGGCGTCCCAGCCGAAAAGTTCCAGGCTGCGCTCGCTTCCGCAACGCGGAAGTAACGAGTGCCGGAAATCATCGGAATTGAGCCGTTCCCGGGTCGGGAGTGCTGCGATTTTTGTTGCGTCGAGTCGACACACAAGATCTTTGCCTGTAAGAACTTTGTTATTCCCGACCTGGGCCCCGTCAGCCAGGAGAGCATCGGTGCGTGGACTGCTTGTGAAGAATGTGCACGATTGGTCGACGGAGGCAAGTGGTCAGAACTTACCGAACGAGCTTTGGCCCAGTTCAAACGCATACACGGATACTCCGCGTGCGAAGAGCCGTTCTTCCGGGAACGGTTCCGGGAGATTCATCAACTTTTCCAAGAGCACATGATCACGGAGGCTTGAGATGCAGATTCGCAACAACTGGGGAGAACTCATCGGAGAGATCAATACCGCGCAGACAAGTGCAGGAGAAGTCATCACTACCAACACGATGTACGATCGCGGCAATCCAGTCTCTCAGACGATCAGCGTCCGCGACAATCAGGGGCAAGTTCGAACGACAAACGTGATCCGAGGAAAGATTCTCCCCTAGCCGAGTTGTACGGGCGCGGCCCCGAGCAGGAGCACAATTGAGGTGAGGCGATCAGGAATGCGAACCTTCGTGCCGCCGGGCAACGCACGTGCCATAGCGATCAGGTCTTGAGTAGAGATTTTCTTGAACGCGCTGAGGTTGAGAAGGGCGACTTGGAACTCGCACTTGACCGGAGGCAGGACGGCGACGTTTCTCATACTCAGAACCTACGCCGGAATCGAGGAAAGAAGGTATGCGAGAAGGAGAGGAAAGATGCAGATTGGCGAGCCGCTTCGAACTATTTTGGTGGAACCGCTCGAGCTTCCAGTGAAGCCGACAGGCGAACCCGAACCTGTTCCTATTCTTGTGCCAGAGCCAAAACCCGGGCAGGTGCCAGTCGCTCAGTGAACATACCTGATTACATCTCGCCAGTCATCGGCTACCGCGTCTGGCAGTGGAACACCACTGGGCTGAAGTCGCTCAACGGCGAGCCCTGGCTTCCGGGTCGGCCGCTGGCGGCGAAATGCCGGGCTGCTGCTGACGGAAGAGTCGTCGGTTGCGCGCGAGTTGTGCATGGCGCTCACAAACTCCCGCACCCGGACTGCACTTGCGGCGTCTACGCTGCGAAGAACATTGGGCACCTGCGCCAGTTCGGTTACGCGAGTCGCGGCATCCACGGCGAGGTCTACCTCTGGGGCACAGTGGTAGAGCATACATTTGGGTGGCGTGCCCAGTTCGCCTATCCGAAGAGTTTGTTCCTGCCGCCCGACGCAATCCCGTTCACGCTGACAGAAATAGACGCGCGACTGAAGACCCTGATCGCGTTTGGTGCCGACATTTTCATAGTTGGTGATCGCGAGAGCATCGGTTTCTGGAAGCGCGGCTCAGGGTTCGACGCTGCGGGATTGGACTACGTGATCAAGATCCGCAAGGAGTATTACGTTCGCCGCCAACGGGAGCGGACCCTGAAAAAGGGCGACCGCGTGGCTGTGCTCGGTCGCGGAATCGCAGTGGTGGCGCAACCTGGTGACAAAGAGGCTGTGGTCGTGTTGGGGAACAGGCTCGTGCTGAGGGTTGCGCGCAAACATATCGTCCTGAACCAAGACAATCTGCGCTGGGAATGCGAAAGCCAGCACTTGAGTTCTAATCAGTGTCTCCCTGCCCGCCTCGTCGACAGCACAGGACTGCGACATCCTGACTGAATCTCAACTTCAAAATTGCCTACAAATGGAAGGAGCAGAGGTGGTGGTATGTCTTCAAAAAACAACTCCTCATTTCTAAGCCTACAGACATTACGCATCTGAAGGAATCACTTGGAGCGCGGATTTGGCAGTGCTAGCATTGTCACTCGCGATCCTGCAGGGTCGCAGCATTGCCTTTCTTATAGGAGCACAGCCATGCCTGACTGCGATCTGAAAGTGATGGATGACCGCGTTAACAGATCTCGAGAAGAGTTCTTGCATGCCCTCAAAGAATACGATCCGAACGTCGCAAAACAGATCATCAGGGAGTTCGTGTCCACGTTCTTGGATGAGAAGGAGACAAGATGGGCTGACACTACTCGTGATTTGGCGAATCAAATAGTAGAGCAAAACGACAGGTTTGGGGGAATGGTAGGGTCGAGCCTATCAAAGCTTGAGCACACGTCACTTAACTTCCAGCTGGCAGTGCAGCATCTAACGATAGAGATAATGCGAATAGGCATGGAAGTCTTTGGGCCGCTCCCAACGGGTGTCCCCCTTGTAGAAGGGCTAAGCAAATGGCGGGAGAGTTCCGATAAAGCTCATAAAGCCTTCATCGCTGCTGGCGAAGATGCACAGAACAATGCATGTAAAATCGGTGAAGAACTCGTCATAGTTCAAAGACTAGCCACTGACCTCTTGCTTCTACGCACAGTCACTCTTAGGGCATTTAAGTCCAGAAATCTGGGTGTTAGTTTTGAAGACATAATAGAACGTTTGCGTGGAGAGTTGAAGGACTATGCAAAATCCGAGGGTCGCGATGAGGCAGTGAAGATTATTCTCGAAAAGATGCACGAAATACTCGGTATTGTAGTGGAACAAGCTCCCGTTATTCGGATATTGAAGATCGCTGAAAAAATAGGCAAAATTCTGGGACCTAAAGAAGTAAAACCGGATTCCACGAACGAGTTGAATAGGCTCATCGATCTGATGAACAAGGAGAACGCTCTATATCACTCGCTGGATACTGCCTACCAACACTTAATGGATGAGCTAGATAAGGTCAACCATTTGGATCTCTCGAAGGCTGCCTGACGCTGAGGCGAGAATCCATTAGCTTTAGAAGATCTTTTTAGCTAGGAAGAACGGCCACGGCGGCGGGTTGTGCGAGGTTGAGTCCTCGGATGTCGAGGCTTCAGCTCTCGTTCGTTATCCGGACCACTCCGCTCCCTAGCAGCGCAATCAATATCCGCAGCGAGACTTTCCTCCAGCCGCCGTCTGGCAGTCTGCTTCGGATTTCGTGCGGATGAAGAAGCTCCAATAGTTCCAAGGTGAAAGTTTCGTCTGCGGCAAACTCCCCAAGCCCTGGGGTCTTGATAACCAACTCCGACCCCTTTTGTCTGCCCCGCACTCTTGCGTTTTTGACTTGGACTCCATTGACCCGCAGGGATACTTTTCTTGCTGTCAGCATGCTTTGTAACTTACGTTCCTGGTTCGTCAGTCAGGTAGGGACGCCTTTAACTCTACCGAGCCGCCAGTCGGTAGAGTGAAAGAACAAAGCGGCACAGCTGTCACTTGCCGTCGAGGAGGAGATCGATGCGAGTTGCAATTTATGCCCGAGTCAGCACAACAAACGGGCAAAGCCCGGAAATGCAGTTATCAGATTTGCGGGAGTACGCTTCCCGGCGCGGATGGGAGGTGTTCGCGGAGTACGTTGATAACGGGGTATCGGGCGCCAAAGAGTCTCGGCCCGAATTGAATCGACTTATGGCTGATGCTCATAGGCGGCACTACGATGTCGTGCTGTGCTGGAAGGTTGACCGCTTCGGGCGGTCGCTCAAGCACCTCGTCAACGCCCTCGCAGACCTTGATAGCTACGGTGTTGCTTTTGTCAGCCTACGTGACAATCTGGACCTCTCCACACCTTCCGGCAGGCTCATGTTTCAGATCATCGGCGCGATGGCTGAGTTCGAGCGATCTTTGATTCAAGAGCGTGTTCGGGCCGGACTGCGGAATGCGAAGCTCAAAGGGAAAACATTAGGGCGTCCGCCGCTGGTACTGGATTGCAACAGGATTGCTCGCCTCCGGGCTTCGGGAGCATCCATCCGCGAAATCTCGGCGCAACTAGAAGTATCGACCGCGACGGTCCACAAGGTGCTTCAGCAGCGTTAACTGTGGCCGGGGGTTTTGAGTGAGCGCTAACGCCTTGATTTCAAATGGCGATTGGTCTCGCGAAATCAGTTGAATGCCCAGATAAGATACGGTTGTCGAGCTCAAGGACGGGTGGTCTCGGGTTTTCTGACTTCGGTGTATTCGGAAGCGCCAAATCCTAAGATTACTTTTGTGTCGATGTCGACTCGGAGTTACTTGCACAAGCGGTTACCGTCGGCAAGAATTTAGGCATACCGAAGCGGTAGGTGCTACATATCCCTCAGGTGACGATCAAGACGGGAATTGCGGGTCCAGACGGCCGCGAAGAGGCGCTCTCCGAATATTTCTGTGATTGGCCGGGCTGCCCGAATGTCGCAGAACACGTACTTGGTTGCGTGAAAGAATTAGGTCTTGCAGTGGTAGTTTGCAAGCAGCATGCCACGACAGATCGCAATGCAGGTCATGCCTGACGCCGTCCGTAGGCGTCGCGCCTACGGACGGTGTCGTTGCTCAAGGCTAGCCGCGCGGCCTATTGTCTGGCCATGGCCAGGTTCAGCCGTTCCTCCGGAGTGATGAAGTGATCGTGGACGTCCTTGCCCAGGTCGATCTGCACCCAGTAGACCTTCCCATTAAATACGCTGGTTTGGCGGGTGTAGTCTGAGCTGACCGGTGTGGCGGTATCGCGGCCAACATCGGTCGTCTCATCTGCAGAAAACGCCATCGGATGGGTGCGTTCAACCCGGCCTTCACCGACTTTCTTGCCGTCATAATAAAGGCTAACCTTGCCGCCCTTGGCGAGGCCGCCGCCATCGTAGGCAAACTCCATTCTCACCTGGTGTTTACCGGCTGGAATTGGCTGGCTCGCCTCGGTGGTAAAAGTTTGGATACCGAAGAAGTTATAGGCGAACTTCGCTTTTCCGGTCTTGGCGTAAAGACTCATGCCACCGAACGCTCCGCCTTGGTGAATGATGACGCCTTCCGCTCCTTTCGATGGCACATCCACCTCAGCGGTGATCGAAAACGACTTGTTCTTCATGTTTAACACGGTATTCTCGTTCAACCTTCCCATCCCGCCAAATAGCAGTTGCGTGTTGCCCTTGACAAGCAGTGGCCGGCCAGCCAGGTCACTATTGAAACGCTCGATTCTGCGATCGTCGATCGGTAACACGTTGTACTTGGTCGCCTCGATCAGCCACAGCCGCTGCAGTTCGCGCAGCTTCTCCGGCATCTCTTTCGCCAGATCGCGCGCCTGGGTCCAGTCCTTGCTGCCATCGTAGAGTTCCCACACATCGTCGTCGAAGGCGGGCAGCTTTGCCGTCATCATCCAAGGCGTCGAATGCCGGGTCACGGCGCTCCATCCCTTGTAGTAGATTCCCCGGTTGCCGGCCAGCTCAAAATACTGCAGATCGTGCCGCTCTTCAGCTTTGGCGTCGTCGAACGAGTAGGCCATGCTGACGCCTTCGACAGGTGCCTGCTGCACACCGTTGACGATCGTCGGCTCCGGGAGACCGGCAACTTCCAGCACGGTCGGGGCGATGTCGATCACGTGGCAGAACTGCGAGCGAATCTCGCCTTTCGCCTTAATGCCCTTGGGCCAGTGCACAATCGTCCCATTGCGCGTGCCGCCCCAGTGCGACGCCACCTGCTTAGTCCATTGATAGGGTGTGTCCATGGCGTGCGCCCAGGCCACTGAGTAGTGGTTGTATGACTCCGGCCCGCCCATCTTCCCGATCCGTTCCGCCAAGAACTCTGGGGTCTCGATGCTAGCCAACCCATTGAGCGTAAGCATTTCGTTAAACGTGCCATTCGGAGTACCTTCGGCCGAAGCGCCGTTGTCCCCAATGATCACGTAGACCAGGGTGTCGTCGAGAATCTGGAGGTCCTTGAGCGTGTCGATCAGCCGCCCCACATGATGGTCGGCATGTTCCAGGAACCCCGCATACACCTCCATCTGGCGTGCCAGCACCGGTTTCATTTTCGCTTCGACTTCATCCCAGGCTTGAATCTCCTTGGGTCGCTTCGTCAACTCGGCATTTTGTGGAACCACGCCCAGCTTCTTCTGCCGCGCCAAACTTTCCTCGCGCAGTTTGTCCCACCCCTGGTCGAACTTGCCCTTGTATTTGTCCGCCCACTCTCTCGGAACCTGGAGCGGCGCATGGCAAGCGCCGGGTGCGAAATACATGAAGAACGGCTTGTCCGCCATCAGAGCTTTCTGCTGCCTCACCCAGGCGATAGCCTTATCCGTCATGTCTTCCGTAAAGTGGTATCCCTCCTCGGCCGTCTTCGGCGGCTCGATTGGTATAGTGCCCTCGTAGATCGAGGGGTCATACTGGTTAGTCTCGCCACCGAGGAATCCATAGAAATACTCGAATCCCCCGCCGCCCGTCGGCCATTGGTCGAATGGACCCATCGGACTGGTCTGCCATACCGGCACTTCGTGGCACTTCCCGAACTGCGCCGTCGAGTAGCCGTTTAGCTTGAGGGTCATCGCCAGCGGCGCTTTGTTCTTAGGTAGTACGGAGCTGTATCCGGGCGCAGAAGTTGCGATCTCGGTGATACCGCCCATCCCAACCGAGTGATGGTTGCGACCGGTGAGCAGCGCTTGGCGCGTTGGCGAGCAAAGCGCGGTAGTGTGGAAACGGTTGAATTTCAATCCGCCGGAGGCGAGCTTCTCAAAGTTGGGTGTCGCACACGGTCCGCCGAAGGCGCTGGTCGCCCCGAAACCCACATCGTCGAGCAGGACAATCAGTACGTTGGGTGCGCCTTTGGGTGGGCGCAGAGGCTCGATCGGAGGAAACTTTGTATTGGGATCTTTGGCGTCATAAGTGGTGAGGGCGGTGTGCGGCTGGGTTGGGATCGGAAGAATGCTTCTTGAGAGCTCAGCGCCTTGATCTGACATGGGATCTCCCATAACAATTCAGTGCCTTGCACAGTTCTCCAAAAGGGTCTCTCGGACTAGGTCGATCCGCAACTGGTAGTTTTACTAGCATGAGGGCTCCGGTAGCGCTCAAAACCCCAATCGGGGCCTGTCAGCTAAACGTTGGGCAAGAACCGAGGCGCTGGTGGCTTGCGCGTTAGGAAAACCCCAGACGCCGTCCCCACCCTGCATGCCGCCAAGTCGCTGATTCTTCGTACCGTAGATTTAGGTCGATTCCGTTAACAAAACTGATATTTTGCGTACGCTGCGGTTTTTCTCAGCCCACTTGCACTGCGAGCATGGAGACCGAACCGCCATCAACGCCCTCAACAGGAAACGTGAGCGGTTCTGATGATGTGCGAGTGCCAGCGATTTAGAGAGGCGGCACATAGTGGTCCGGCGTGGTACTGCTAGTTCCGCTTCACTGCCGAGTTGAAGCTCGTAATTCACGAGCGGCTTGTACTCTCCGGCGAGGAGCAGTTCGCGAACTCGAGTTTCAAATGAGATTGCCCAATCGTACGGCTCCACGACTGGCGATACATCGCTGTGTCGATGCTCGCCGGGCTGATTACGTTCTACTGGCTCTTTAAGATCGTTCAACTCAATCTGAATCGCCCGTGATGCGCTCCTCCCGGTTGGTCGGCAATTGGGAAGTTAACATCTGGTTAGCCCGTCACTGGGCCGCAAGACTGGTCCCCGGCTTGAGAAGGGCCGATGATCCGAGATTCATCCAGTTCTCGGTTACTTCTTCAAGCCCGCACTAAAATTCGTCACCTCCCGGAACCGCTATTTCTTTCGTGCGATCGAGGCATCTTCCAGACTGGTCTTTTTGTTCCACCCGTGGAAAGGCGAGAAGTCACCAGCATTCCATGCCTCGCGGAGTCCGTGTTTGCTCAGGTCCCAGTCTGGGCGAATTTCGCTCGACACGGCGCGCAGGTCGTGCCAAAGATCGATGACCGACGGACGTCCCCAGAACCAGTAGCCGTTGTAGATGCTATAAATCACGAGGCCCGGCTTGAGCACGAGCGTATGCGGGATCATCGGGTTGTGCTCGGGGTCGGTGTACTCCTGGATGTCGAGATCCTTCTGAACTTTTCGCTCGGTGTCCGAAAGGAATGTCCACTGGGCTCCGACTGACGCCCGGAATTCCTGCAGAGTATGGTGATCGTCGGTGGCGATCGTAGCGATCTGAGTGTACGACACGGCAATCTTCGGGTAGAAGGCGGCGAGTTCCAAATGCTGCTGGTGCTCCTTCGGGCAATAGTGCCCCCGCGCAAGCGTGAGGATCAGCGGATCATCGCCCTGCAGTTCGCTCAGCTTGCGCAACGTTTCAGTGTGATCGGGCAGTTCGTAGTCGGGGAAAACGCCTCCGGGGGCAATGTCAGGACGCATGTTCGAGCTCCTGCGATGGAATCGCGCGCATCGGTTATTTTGACGGCTCCGTTATTTTGTCAGTTTCATGCCGTGCTACTGCCCTGGCAGGTATCGGGCGTACCTGTCGGGGCAGTTCCAGCTTCATGGCGAACGCGCGCCCCGCGATTGAGGATATCCGTACGCGTTTGAATCCGCATCCCATCCGGACCGAGCGTTAACCGTAGGTGAGGGTAGTGCTCTGTCCGACTTCGATGATATAACCGTCAGGATCGCGGATGTAGCAGCGAATCTCGCCGTACTTGGGGATCGGTTCGGTGATGAATTCGGCTCCTCGACTTTTCCATAACTTGTAGCACGCTTGAATATCCGCAACGCGGAAATTCATAAAGCTGTTGATGTGATTTGGGTCTGGGACGCTGAGAGTTACCGTCGGCTTATCCGGGGTCGGCCCGCCTCCAACGTTCAGAATCATCCAGATATTCGCAAGCTGAAGGTACGGAGGCGCGTTGCCGTCACCCATGGTCAGAATGCGAGCGCCGAAGACCTTTTCGTAGTAGCGAGCCGATCGCTCGACGTCGGCGACGGTGAGAAAATGCGCGATGCTGATCCCTTCTTTCGGGGGCATCTCATAGCTCTTCTGGTCAATTTGTACACTGCTCATTTGACGTCTCCATTTCCGATAGACATCCGCCGATTCCGGTTCTTACATATTCAAACCTGCTGCCGATTAAGCCTGACGAGGAAAGGAGAAAACAACTGGACCAAGGTATCGGAGAACTCCCGTCTGCCGCCCAGTTTTTCCCGAGTTTTCCCGGGCGTCGCCGACTCTCATGCCGCTGAAACCACCTTCTTCTTCTCACTGAGTGCCGGTAGAAGAAGTTTCAGAAGCGCTTCATCAGAGAACGGGTTCTGACCTGAGATCAGCTCGCGATCTTGAAGCACGTAGCTCTGCCATGGAGCGGCCACGCTCACGTCACCGCCCGCCGTACGCAAGGCGAAGTCCGGGTAGAAAAGAACCTTACCACCAATCTCAAGCGGTTCCCGCTGCTGCTCTTCCGCTGTCGAAAAGATAGTCATCTTATATCCGGAATAGATCCAACCTTGAGCCTTTGCGTGCGCTCCAGCGGCGTCGCCCGCGCTGAGCGCGGCCACCACCTCCCTCGAATTCGGAAGAGCCGAGAGAAGTGAAATCGGACCATGGCAGAGCACTGCCGTAGGCTTGGATGTTTCATGAAAGTGTCTCATCACGGTGCCAGCGTCGGGATCATCGAGAAGATCGATCATCGGGCCATGGCCACCGGGGACGAAAACAGCGTCATATTGATCCAGGCCCGATGCGATGACATCCGCGATGCGGGCTGGATCTCTGAGCCCCTTCAGGCCGTCGCGGAATAACATGTAGTCCTGAAGCTTGGCCGCGTCCCCGCCGAAGAAATCGGCGACCTCTGAATGCACATCCACTTGGGGCGCGTTGCCTTTGGGGTTGGCGAAAGTGATTTCGTAGCCCTCCTTCATCAGGGCGCGAACCGGAACCGTTAGCTCGTTGAGGTAGTAGCCAGCGCCGGTATAAACCTTGCCATCCTTCAATGGCAAACCGCGACCGCTCGATACCAGTACTAAGACTTTTCCTTTAGTTGTCATGTTGTTCTCCTTTTTGAAATTGAATCTGTTCTTGTGAAATATGAGCTAGCTCATCGTCCGCGGTTCCCAAAGTGCGCAAGGACCGGCTACCGCGGTTGATGTGAGTTACGCCCCTGGGAATCCGAACATCAACCACGACTGATTGGCTACCCAGTGCGGGTACAGCTCCGTCATCTGATCGAAAAGCGCCTGGTCGGACGCCGCGGTTTTCTGCAGGCGATCGAAGTCCTCGAGGTAACGCTTGGTGTCCTGGATTGTCGAGGGAGAGTCGGGCGCGCCCGGCTTTTTGTGACCGGCGACGACCATCGTCGGGTTCAACGCTGCTAACCGGTCCAGCGCCGCGATCCAATTTTTTCGGCTCTCGGGAGTGGTGTCGCCGACGTACATGCGGCATTGGTTGTACACAACGTCGCCGGCGACGACGAGGCCGATCGACGGAACATATAGCGACGTCGAATCGGGACAATCGGTGTGGCCCTGCTCGATGATGCGCAATTCCCGGCCCTCGAGAGTGAACGTTTCGTGCTCATAGGGTTCAGGGGCGATCAGCTTCGTGGGAATTTGCCCGGGAAACATGCGCCGAGCCAACTGCTTTACTGGCGGAGAGAGATAAATCTGCGTGATGGCGTCCAGCGTCTTAGGCGTTACTATCGCCCGAGCGCCCGGGAAATGGTCGAGCAGAATGCCCAGGCCGTAGAAGTGGTCGAAATGGGCGTGGGTTATGTAGATGGTCTCCAGGTTGCAGTTGTGCAGGGCAACCCAATTCGCGAGAGCTTCGGCCTCAGCCACCGTCGTCATTGCGTCAACCAGCACAGCATCGTGCTCGCCGAAGATTAGAGTCGACGTGATGGGGTCAAAGCCGAGTGATTCGCCGAAGGGCTTTGGCCGCTCGCCGACCATAGCCTTTCCGGGGGCGGTAAAAACGTTCACACTTAGTGTGTTCGACTCAGGCGTGTTCGACGGCACAGGCGCGGTCACGCGCGCGGTCTCTTTCAGTCTATTTGTCGCATCCATTTTGTACTCCCTCGATGTCAGAGCGAGTGACAGTTCAAAGCGAGGTCGTAGGTATTAGCGGATCATCGCCGTGCGGGTCGCTGAGCTTGCACAGTTTGCCCGTGTGATGGCAGTTCGTAGTCGGGGAAATGCCTCCGGACACGATAGCAGAACGAATGATTCGACTCCTTCCGGTTCTCTCAAATATCTTCTCTGACAGGTCTTCTGTCAAAGACCCTCTCTCAAAGATCCAAAGTGACACCCGCGTTTGGCCGGGAACAGCATACGAGCACGTTCCCCGGGGCGGGCCTCTCCAACGGTTCAGGGTTGTAAGTGATCGATCCGGCAATCAGCCCAGTCATGCAAGTGTGGCAGACTCCAGTCCGGCACGACCATCGGACGGGAACATCGCACGCTTCCGCCAGTTCAAGCAGGCTCGCGAACTTCGAATCCCAGCTGACGGTGATCCCGCTGCGCGCGAATGAGACTGGCGGGCCAGATCCGGGCGGCCCTTGTGGCTGGTGAGGAGTGTGAGCACCCTGCGCCATACCGGGGGTAATGCTCTCAAGCGCACCGAAGATTTCCGAGTGAACTTTCTCGGCGGGCACACCCCAGTTTTGCAGCCCGTCGCGCATGTTCTGCAAGAACGAAGATGGGCCACACAAATAGAAGTCACTCCCCTGTGAGACGCCAATCCTGTTCAGCAAAGCTGCATCAATGTGGCCGGGTGCATCGAAGTCGGTTCCAACCTGGTCGGTTGCAGCGGGCCTGCTGTACACGATGTATCCTCGTCCGCGAGAAAGCTGTTTCAGCAATGAACGCGATTCTTCTGCAAAAGGATGCTCGACGCGATTGCGCGCCGCATAAATCCACCAGATCTCTCGTTGCGAGTTTTCACTGGCGAGGGCGTGCAGCATCGACATCACGGGAGTTGCGCCCACTCCAGCGCTCAGCAGAACCACAGGACCCTGGCCGGCACGCAGAGTGAAGCTTCCGCGCGGAGCACTAACATCCAATACATCACCTTCTCGCGCACGGCCGCATAGAAATGAACTTCCAATTCCGTTCAATTCGCTTTTCACGCTGATGCGGAAATGATCGGCTGCCGGAAGATCTGACAACGAATAGCTGCGAAGAACCGGCGCTTTGCCCGGATTGATGATCAGCCGCAAAACGACGAATTGACCGGCCTGGAAGAGAGAAAGCCTCTGCTTGTCGGCCGGCACGAGAACGAAGGAAGTTACGCTCTCGCTTTCCTTATAAATAGTCGCGACTCGCATCTGTCGAAAGCCGGGCCAGGCCGGCGCAGGCTCCTCAGCGGCGAGTCCAGGATTCCCCACCGAAGTTTTCGATCCCAAGTCTTGTTGAAGCATTGCCTGAAAGGAGCCCTGCCAACCCTTGCTAAGCGCAGGAATCCGCAGGGCGCGTTGCAGTTGCTCTCGAGAAGGTCCCGGCAAATACAGAAGGGCGTCAACGTCGGCCACACTCATTCGCTCTGGACCGTCAGTAATTTTTACAATGTCATCGCCTGCACCAACTTCTCCCTCCTGCAACACGCGAAAGTAGAATCCTGGTCTGTGATGTGCTACGAGCAGCGCCGGCATACGAGGCTCGTTCATGCGGATACCGACGCGGTAGCAGGTTACACGCGGCTGAGTTACTTCAAAAATCACGTCACCAATGCGGTAGCGATCGCCGACGCAGACTTCACTATCGAGAAGTCCTTCGACGGTGAAGTTTTCTCCGAACTGGCCGAAAGTAAAATCACTGCGGTCCAGAAAACTCTGCCAGTAATGGTATGAGTCCATTTGGTAGACAAAGACGGCGCGTTGCTCCCCGCCGTGACCGGCGAGATCGGCTTGCGCGTCCCCATCGATATCGAGTTTGCGCACCATTCGCCGCCCCGAAACGGGAGATTTCCAGACTGACGTTCGCACCGTTTTGCCGTTCCATGTCACGTCGCGCGGAAGCCCGACATTTACTGAAAGCAATCGCGGCATTTTTACCTCATCGAAGTCCAGCGTGTGGTTAGTATTCTTTGATTGCTACGGTGGAACGGGCGGCTTAAAAAATTCTGGCAATGACAAGCTCTTGCCCTGCAACAAGCTGCTTCGCCGCGATCAGCTCGATAACTTGCCGCCGAGCCAGTAATCGAGACTGAACTTTCCCGGACCGGAGCAGATCAGCCAGATAAAGAAGAGCACGTACAAAACTTCCGGAAGGTAGAGGAAGTCGTCGAGCCAGTTCAGAGGTGAAAGTCCTTTAGGCAGGGTGGAAATCGCGCTAGTTAGAGTTGCGACGGTCATATCGATCAATAAAGCCACGCAGGCAGGGCTCGAAAGAAACCCCATTGTCACCAGGGATCCACGTCGTTGCCATCGCCCACCTCGACGACGAAGACCTGCTCCGAACACTGGGAGTGAAATCCATCATCGACTCGAGCAAGCCGGCATTCGAGCAGGACCTCCCGCAGATGGACGCCATCCTCGACACAGTCGGGGGCAGTACGTTTCAACGCTGCATCTCTGCGTTGAAGCCCGGAGGCAAACTCGTCACCTCGGTCTCCACGCAGCCGCTCCTAGGAGGCGCGCCGTTTTCTTCTACGCTGAGGTAACCAACGCGCGCCTGCAGACACTCACAACATTGTTTGACGCGGGCAGAATCACACCACGTGTGGGCTCAATCCTGCCGCTTTCGGAGGCACGCCATGCGCAACGCATGCTTGCGGGCGCACCACACAAGCCCGGCAAGATCGTACTGCAGATCGGAAACCCGCAGCAGTAGCAGCACGCACAGAGATACAACCGATTCCATCGTCCAATTGTTCAAAGCCCACCCTTCTGTTTTTATTGCGTGATGCTGCAGATTCAACCAGAGTTTGCATCCCAGAAGTGTTTATGAAAATAACTCTGCAGCCTTTCGGAGGAAAATTATGTCAAGCCACACAGCAGAGATCCCCATCGAAGCACGCTCACATCGAATCCTCTGGATGCAATCCCAGACGAAATACCGTTCGCTGTGCCCTATGGGCGCCCGATATCACTAGAGCGAGCCCAGGCGGTCATTCACGCCGGTGGGTAGTCGGCAATCCGGACACTGGCAACGAGCTAAAAGCCTCATGCGTTTTCGCAGTGTTCGAACCCCATGTACAAAGGGGTTACGTGGAGCTCTATGCGGGCGGAAAATAGTAGATTTCCGCTCGCTGGGAAGTCCACGTTCATGCGGTGGCTTGTGGGATGAACACCCAGATTTTCGGCTCTGTTCCCGACCGGGGAAGAAACGCTTGCTGCTTGGCAAGAAACGATGACTGTCGCATGCGCGCACTATTCAATGTTGTCGCGCTTGGACAGATTATGGCTTCCACACAATATCTGGATGTTCGCAGGGTCTTTCGACGAACCGCCCTTCGAGTAAGGAATGATGTGGTCGAAATGGAGGCTAGACGTCGTCCCGCATTTCTGGCACCGCCCCTG